>PVMK01127299.1_pt1 | contig 30587 bp, 25 predicted proteins | sample 1853481 | NCBI WGS metagenome assembly PVMK01 (sample SAMN08533507, study PRJNA380276) | Marine sediment metagenome, whole genome shotgun sequencing project.
CCAAGCGCGCTGTGGAAGCACTGGGGCGCAGCGGTGGGAGCGTTCTGGTGGCGGTCTCCGGAGGCCTCGACTCGCATGAGCTCGCGCATGCACTTCTAGAAATCACTCGAGAAAAATGCCTCAAAGTGTCGATCGGGCACGTGAATCACAGCCTTCGGGGAGATGAGTCGGAGGCGGACGAGCAAGCGGTCTTCGAACTCGCGGACCACCTCGGGGTGCCCGGTTTCAGTCGCCGGGTCGACCCCGCGCAGCTGCGCGTGGGGCGCTCGAGCCGCGAGCGCCCGACCCTCCAGGAGGCGGCACGGGCGCTTCGCTACCCGGCTCTGCGGGAGATGGCCGCGGAGGGCGGTTGTCAACACATCGCCACGGCCCACAACGCGAACGACCAGGCCGAGACGGTCCTGCTGCGCTTGTTTCGCGGGTCCGGACCGGACGGCCTGGGCGGCATTCCCGAGCGTTCCAGCGACGGCGTGGTGGTGCGCCCGCTATTGCGCGTAGGTCGGACGGAGATCGAAGCCTACGCGGCGCAGAGGGGCTTTTCCTGGCGCGAGGACCGCTCGAACGGCAGCGTTGCCTACGCGCGCAACCGGCTGCGGCTGCGCTGGTTGCCTGGGCTCGCCGCGGACTTCAACGAACAGTTGCTCATGGCTGTCGGCAATTTGGCCGAAGCACAGAGGCGAGACTCGGAGTGGATCGGCGCGCTGGTCGAACGAGAGGCGGCGGTGCGATTCACACCCAAGGGTTGCTGGTTGAGAACGCGTGCCGAGGATTGGGACGAGCTTCCCGATGCGCTGGCTCGCCGGCTCGCGCGCTGGGGGTTGCGACGATGTGGCGGAGATCGGGACGTGACGCGGACGCACCTCGAGCGGATGCTCGCCTTTCTTCGCACGGCGCGATTGGGGGCGCAGCTCGAGTTGCCCGGCGGTACGCGGCTCGAGCGCGATCGCGAGGGGTTTCGGCTCGGTCCGATCGAACCCGCTGGGCGCGGTGGGTGTCGATAGCGCGTGCTAGTCTTTTAGCGACGCGGGGTTGCGGCTGCGCCAATGGCGCGGGTAGGGCGCACCCGGAGCGGACCTGTTGGGGGCAGGGCCGCGGACACGGCCGAGATTGCGGCCGTAACCAAGATCGCGGATCGGACCAGGATCTCGGCGTTGGCCGGGATCTCGTTTGGAGGTGTGGGTGAATCAACAGTTCTACAAGAACATGGCTCTGTGGGTCGTCGTCCTGGTGATGATCCTGCTGCTCGTCACCATGTTGCGCCAGACCGAGACCGAGACTCCCCCGCTCCCCTACAGCGAATTTCTCGCGAAGATCGAGACCGGAGAGATCGAATCCGTCGAGATCGAAGAGGGAAACATCAAGGGCCACTTCACCAACGGTGGCGACTTCACGACATTCGCGCCGGTGGTCACCGAAGACCTGCTCAGGCAGCTCTACGCCCAGAACATCAAGATCGAGGCGCGGCCCAAGGAAGAGGGAAGTTTCTGGCGCCAGATTTTGATCATGTGGTTCCCGTTGGTGCTTTTCATCGGGCTCTGGCTGTTCTTCATCCGCCAGATGCAATCGGGCGGCGGCAAGGCAATGAGCTTCGGAAAGTCGAAGGCGCGCCTGCTGACCGAGAACCAGAATCGCGTGACCTTCGAAGACGTCGCGGGAATCGAGGAATCCAAGGCCGAACTCGAGGAGATCATCAACTTCCTCAAGGAGCCGAAGAAGTTCACCCGGCTCGGTGGTCGGATTCCGAAGGGCGTGCTGCTCGTCGGGCCGCCGGGTACCGGTAAGACGCTGCTCGCGCGAGCCGTCGCGGGCGAGGCGGAGGTGCCGTTCTACTCGATCTCCGGATCGGACTTCGTCGAGATGTTCGTCGGGGTCGGGGCTTCGCGGGTCCGGGATCTCTTCGCGCAGGGCAAGAAGAACGCGCCGTGCATCATCTTCATCGACGAGATCGACGCCGTGGGTCGGCACCGCGGTGCGGGTCTCGGGGGCGGCCACGACGAGCGGGAGCAGACGCTCAATCAGCTGCTGGTCGAAATGGACGGTTTCGAGAGCAACGAAGGTGTCATCATGATCGCGGCCACGGATCGGCCCGACGTGCTGGATCCCGCGCTGCTGCGCCCGGGGCGTTTCGACCGCCGCGTCGTCGTTCCCAGGCCGGACCTCCGGGGGCGACTGGCCATCCTGAAGATTCATACGCGCCGGGTGCCGCTGGACGATACGGAAGACCTGCATTCGATTGCGCGCGGGACACCGGGATTCGTCGGAGCCGACCTGCAGAATCTCGTCAACGAGGCCGCGCTGCTGGCTGCACGGAGAGATGCGCAATTCGTCCAGCATCTGGATTTCGAGGAAGCCAAGGACAAGGTCCTGATGGGCAGTGAGCGCAAGAGCCTGATCATGACCGACGAAGACAAGCGGGCCACCGCCTATCACGAGGCGGGGCACGCCCTCGTTGCGCTGCTGTCACCCGAAGCGGACCCAGTCCACAAGGTCACGATCATTCCTCGGGGCATGGCGCTCGGTGTCACCATGACGATGCCCGTCGAGGATCGATTCAATCTGACCAAAGACCAGATGGTCGCCCAGATCAAGCACGCCATGGGAGGGCGCGCCGCCGAGAAGCTGGTGTTCAATTACGTGTCGACCGGCGCGTCGAACGACCTCAAGCAGGCCACCGAAATGGCGCGGGACATGGTCTGTCTATACGGGATGAGCGATGTCATCGGTCCGGTCTCGCTCGGCGATGGTGACCACGACGTCTTCCTCGGTCGCGATTTCATGTCGCGCAGCAACTACAGTGGAGATACCGCCCGCGTGATCGATGAAGAGGTGAAGGTCATGCTCGAGGGTCTCTACGACGAGGCCTACCAGATGTTGAGCGACAACCGCGCGACACTCGATCGGATCGTTGAAGCACTGCTCGAGCGAGAGACCCTCGATACGAGTGAACTCAAACTGCTGCTGGAGGGCGAATCGCTCCCGCCGATGCCGCTCCCGGTTGTCGAAAGTCCGCCCGTCGAATCCCCCGATACCGCGAAGCCCCCCAGCTTTTCGGGTGACCCAATTCCAGATCCCGAACCCGTGCCCGGGTAGGAGCGCCTTTTGACTGTGTCGACGATCTTTCCGCGCGAGCGCGTAACGGTCGTCGGTGTCCTGAACGCGACCCCGGACTCCTTTTCCGATGGAGGGCGGCTGGTTGATGACGGGGGCGCCGTAGATGTGGACGCCGCGGTCGCCATCGCGGCGCAAATGATCGAGGCGGGCGCCCAGATGATCGATGTGGGCGGCGAGTCCACGCGCCCCGGAGCGATGGAGACGTCGCTGGTGATCGAGATCGACCGCACCGCGCCAGTCGTGGAGGCACTCGCCAAGCGTTTCGCAGTCGAAATTTCGATCGACACCCGCAAGGCCGCGGTCGCCGAGGCCGCGCTCGGCGCCGGAGCCCGGGTCGTAAACGACGTGTCGGGGTTGGGCTTCGATGCAGCACTCGCCGGCATTACGGCGGCGGCCGGGGCGTCCCTGATCGTCGGCCACCTGCGGGGAACGCCCGAAACCATGCAGCGGAATCCGCATTTCGAAGACGTGCTCGGCGAAGTGGCGACGGAAATCGGTGTTTCACTGGCTACCGCGCGAGCCGCTGGCATTCCGGATGAACGGTTGGCTGTCGACCCGGGAATTGGCTTTGGCAAACGCCTGGAGGACAATCTCGCGCTTCTCGCCAATGCGGGCCAACTCCGGGAGAAGTTGGGTTTGCCGGTCCTGGTGGGCCCGTCCCGGAAGCAATTTCTCGGCAGCTTGACGGGCGATCCCGTAGAGTGTCGAGATGTGGCTACCGCGGCGGCTTGTGCGGTGGCTATCTTTGCGGGAGCTGACGCCGTGCGTGTTCACGATGTGGCTGGGGCCGTTCGAGCAGCAGCCGTTGCGAGCGCGCTGCGCGATGCGCGACGGGAGGCAATCGCGTGATCGAATATCTCTGGGAACTCTGGCGAGAATTGTGGGAGTACCTGTCCGCGAATTTCGACCCCTTCCGCGACACGGTCGACATCCTGCTGGTGGCTCTCGGGATCTATTGGTTGATGCTGCTGATGCGCGGCACACGCGCGGTCCAGATCCTCGTGGGGTTGATCGTTCTGGTGGTCGCGAACGTGGCGGCGGATCTCTTCAATCTTCTCACGATGCGCCTGATTCTCGAAAAGCTCAGCGGACCCGCGGTGATCATCATCGTGATCCTCTTCCAACACGACATCCGGCGCGCGCTCGCGCGCGTGGGTCGCGGTTTCTTCCGGTCGGTTTCCGACCAGCAGGAATCACAAATGCTCGAAGAGGTGGTGCGGGCCTCCCAGGGGCTCGCGCAGAGGCGGGTCGGAGCGTTGATCGTATTGGAGCGCGAGACGGGGTTGGAGGATCAGATCGAAGCGGGAACCGCGCTCGACTCCAACGTTTCAAAGGAGTTGTTGATCTCGCTCTTCGTTCCGTATTCGCCGCTGCACGACGGAGCCGTGGTGATCCAGCGCGGCCGCATCTCTCACGCGGGTTGCATTCTGCCGCTCACACTGCGCGACAATCTTCCGGAGGGTGTGGGTACGCGACATCGAGCGGCTGTCGGGATTACCGAAGAGACGGATGCCGTGGTGATCGTGGTTTCGGAAGAGACAGCGTCGATTTCCGTCGTGATTGGTGGTGACATGGTGCGCGGCCTGGATGCAGCGCGACTGCGGGTCGTTCTGCGAGATGCGATGAGCGGGTCGAGGGAACTCCGCGCTTCTGACGATTCGGCGACGGTGACTTCAGAGCGGGAGCCCGAAAGCGACGGCGCCGCTCCGGCGGATGCTGAGCCGGTCGCACCCGAAGAGGAAACCGCCGCAACCCAGCGAGCCAACCAGGGCCGACAGGTCCGCTCGGCGGGATAGGATGCGCGCCTACCAGATCCGCTACTTCCTGCTCGCAGTCGCGATCTCAGCAGCCCTCTGGGGGATGTCGCACGGCTCGTCGCGGATCGATCGTGGCTTCGACATTCCGGTGGCGTTCGTCGGGATGCCGGAAGAACTCGTCATTACCCGAAAGAGCACCGAGGAGATCAACATCCGGGTCTTGGGACAGCGCGCCGCGCTTCGGGACATCGCGGCCAAGGATCTCGAGTACGAGGTCAATCTCGAAGGGGCAAAGCCCGGCAAGGCGGTCTATCTCGTAGATGAAACCACCCTCGTTCTCCCCCAGGGAGCGCAGATCCTGAGTCGGTCACCCGCAACGATCGAATTGGAGTTCGAACGCCGGGGCCGGAAGTCCGTCCGCATCACGGCGGATATCGTGGGTGAGCCCGCAGCGGGCTTCGTGTTCACCGAAGTAGAAATCGACCCTCCCCGGGTCTGGCTCGAGGGCGCACGCAGCAAGGTGCTTCGGCTTACCGAGGTAATGACCGAAACGATCGAAGTGGCGGGCTTGAGCGAACCCCTCGAGCGCGAAGTGCGGCTCTCGCTGGGCATGGAACACGTCTGGGTCGAGGAGGAAAAGCCGGTCAAGCTCCGAATTCAGGTCGACCCGATTCCCGATCTCGTGGCCGAGGAGGGTGCGGAAAATGAGTGAGAGACGGCTGTTCGGCACCGACGGCGTTCGGGGGACGGCCAACGTGCACCCGATGACGGCTGAAATGGCGTTGTCACTGGGCCAGGCCATCGCGCGGGTTCTTCGCGTGGAGAGCAACAGGCAACATCGCATCATCATCGGGAAAGACACTCGGTTGTCCGGTTATCTCTTCGAAGATGCCCTGGCGGCGGGAATCTGTTCGATGGGCGTGGACGTGCTTCAGGTGGGTCCGATGCCCACGCCGGGCATGGCATTTCTGACTGCAGACATGCGCTGCCAGGCCGGCGTGATGATTTCGGCCAGCCACAATCCCTACCAGGACAATGGGATCAAATTCTTTTCGAGCGATGGTTTCAAACTGCCCGATGCGATCGAGCGTCGCATCGAATCGCTGATCGCGTCGGGAGAGCTTTCGGGACTTCGCGCGCCGCCCGACGAGATCGGGCGCGCGCACCGCATTGAAGACGTCGCTGGGCGATACGTGGTCTTCCTGAAAAAAACGTTTCCCAGGGACCTGTCGCTCGACGGCATGCGCGTGGTTCTAGACTGTGCGAACGGCGCCTCCTACGTGGTGGGCCCGACGGTGCTGGAAGAACTCGGCGCAGAGGTCTTTCCAATCGGCGTGTCACCCAATGGGCGGAACATCAATGATGGCTGCGGCTCGTTGTATCCAGAGAAGGTGGCCGAGAAGGTCAACGAAGTCCGCGCAGATGTGGGTATCGCTCTCGATGGGGATGCCGATCGCGCCGTGTTGGTCGATGAAAAGGGCACGATTCTCGATGGTGATCAATTGCTCGCGATTTGCGCCGAAGACATGGTGGAACGCGGTGTGCTGCGCGGCGGCCAGGTCGTTGCAACCGTGATGAGCAACCTCGGCCTCGAAAAGGCTCTCCAAGAATTGGGCGTCGGGCTGCTCCGGACCCAGGTGGGCGACCGCTATGTCGTGGAGGCCATGCGCGAGGGTGGATTCAATCTCGGAGGTGAGCAGTCGGGCCACGTCATTTTTCTGGACCACAACACCAGTGGGGATGGACTGATCACAGCGCTGCAGGTTCTTGCGATCATGCGGCGCAAGGGGCGCACGCTATCCGAGTTGACGACCGATTTCTTTCGGTATCAGCAGGTTCTCGTCAACGTTCCGGTCGCGGAAAAGAAACCGATCGAGGACCTCCCGGAGTTGTTGCGGTTGGTCGAAAAAATCGAAAGTGCGCTGCACGGCCGCGGGCGCGTGCTGATTCGCTACAGCGGAACCGAGCCGTTGGCCCGGGTTCTGGTCGAGGGTGACGACGAAAAGCAGATCCGCGAGTACGCGAATGACCTCGCCGATGCGCTGCGTCGCGCGCTGGGAGGGTGACCTGATTCGCCGACTGGTTCTCGCTCTAGATGCGTTGATGGGCCTCCGCGAAGCGGGCCACAGCGGAGATGTTGGCTTGGCGGCTGCCGTCACACTCGCGGAACTCGCCGGTGTCGACGCGGTGCGCCTCGGCATCGATGACGAACTGAAGCCCGTCGCGGAAAGTGACGTGCTGAATGCGCGCAGGGCGGCGCGGTGTTTCGAGCTTCGCATGGCGGCGAGCCCCGGCCTTTTGAAGGTCGCGCTCGAGGCGCGACCCGATCGGGTGTTGCTCGCCGCGAGCGCCCGCGAGGGCGGATGGGCAGGGGGGCCGTTGAACCTTCGCGCCGGAGCCCAGCCGCTGGCACCCGTGATCCACGGCCTTCAGGAGGCGGGAATTCCCGTTTCGCTGCGCGTGGCTTCCGAAACTCGACGCCGTCAAGGCAGCTCACCAGGAGCGCGCAACGGGGGTTGAACTCCATACCGCCGCGATTCTCGATCTGCCCGAGGCAGAGCGAAAGGCAGAACTCGAGTCGCTCGCTGACGCGGTTCGGCTGGCCGCCAAATTGCGAATGCGGATCGCCATTGGTGGCGGACTCGGCTACGGGACGGTTTCAGAAGTACTCGACGGCGTGCCCGCGACGGAGTGTGTCGCCGTTGGCAGGGCCGCAATATCACGGGCGCTGCTGGTGGGCATGGATCGAGCGATCCGAGACCTGAGGGCCGCCGTCCAGTGATCGTTGGCGTGGGGATCGAACTCGTGGACAGGGAGCGATTCGAATCTCTTCTCGACCGATACGGCGATCGATTGCGAGGCAGGCTGTTTACCGATGGAGAACGTGACTACGCGGCCCGCAAACAGCGGGATGTTGAAAGCTTGGCAGTCCGGTTTGCGGCAAAACTCGCCGTCAGACGTGCACTGCACGCGAGCGGGTTGCGTTGGCGTGACATCGAGGTGGTCCGGAATCGGCAGGGCCCGCCAATGCTTCGCCTGACCGGCAGTGCTGAGCGTGCGGCGAATCGCGCGGGGGTTTCGAAGATCGCCCTCACACTGACCCACGATGCGCAGTGGTGTGTCGGGACAGGTCATTCTGGAATCCGCCCGATGACCTCCGGCGACATCGCGAAACGCCTTCGAATCCCCCGCCCGCTGGCAGCGCGGTGGAAGCGCAGCCCGTCTGCTGGCCGTTGGTAACCGCGCAGGAGATGCGCGAACTCGATCGCCACACGATCGAGGTGCTCGGAGTTCCCGCCGATACCCTGATGGAAAACGCCGGCCGCGCGGTGGCCGAGGAGTTGCTGCGTGAACTTCCGAGCGGCGCCGAGATCTCGATCGTCTGTGGGCGGGGCAACAACGGGGGCGATGGATTGGTCGCGGCCCGACACCTGCATCAACTGGGGTTCGAGGTGTTCGATCGTTCTACTCGGCGAAGTCGCCGACCTGAGTGAGGCTGCTGCGAACAACCTCGATCGCGCCTGCCGCATCGGAGTGCCCCTCGCCGACCCTGAATGGCAGCCGCCCTCGCGGGGAGTCGTGGTCGACGCGATTTTCGGCACGGGATTGTCACGCATTGTGGAAGGCGTCGAGGCAGAGTGGATCCAACGCATCAACGCGTGCCGAGCGAATGCGCGGGGTTCCGTGCGGGTCGTTTCCGTGGATTTGCCTTCGGGCCTCTGCGCGGATTCGGGCGCGGTGCTCGGATCCTGCATCGAAGCGGACGCCACGGTGGCGCTCGGCCTGCCCAAGGTCGGACTCGCGTTGGAGCCCGGGCGCAGCGCCGCAGGTCGGATTTCGGTCGCGGGGATCGGGATTGGAGACCCGCACACAAACCGACTGCCGCGCGCGGAACTCTGGACGCGCGCTTATGCGGGGTCGCGGCTACCGGCTCGGCCCGCGGCTGGCCACAAGGGGAGTTTTGGCCACGTGCTGATCGTCGCAGGGTCCGAAGGCAAGACGGGTGCCGCTGCGCTCGCAGCTGAAGGCGCCGCGCGCGCGGGAGCCGGTTTGGTGACCATCGCCTGCCCAGCCGGCCTCAACGACATCCTCGAAATCAAGTGTACGGAAGCCATGACGGCCCCCGTCGCGGACACCCCCGAGCGATCGTTCGCGTCGAGCGCCGCCGAATCGATCATCGCGTTGGCCGCGACCCGAGACGCGTTGGGACTCGGGCCAGGGATCGGGCGCAGCGAGGAAACCCAGTCGCTGGTGGTTTCGCTGATCAAGCGCCTGGAGATTCCGCTGGTGGTCGACGCGGACGGTCTGTACCCCTTCGCTCGTGAGCCCGATTGGCTTTGCGAGCGCCAGGCGCCGACCGTCTTGACTCCGCATCCGGGCGAGGCCGCAACGCTGCTCGGGATCGAGACGAGCGAGGTCAATCGAGATCGCCCGGCGGCCGCGCGCGAACTCGCAAAGCGGCTCGGTTCGGTCGTCGCCCTCAAGGGAGCGGCCACCGTGACCGCTGCGCCCGATGGACGGATTGCAATCAATCCGACGGGGGGCCCCGCGCTCGCTGCGGGCGGCACCGGAGATGTGCTGCTCGGAATGCTGACCGGACTCGTCGCGCAGGGACTCGACGCCTTCGAGGCGACGGCACTGGCGGTATTCATCCACGGCGCGGCTGCCGACCGCCTTGCGAAACGAGCCGGATCGTCGGGTCACCTCGCGGGCGAAATCGCCAGCGAGGTTCCGGCTGCGAGCGCGGATTTGCGAGCGGATTCGACCGCTGCGGCACACGGTGATTTTCGGGTCGGCCTTGCGGTTTCGTTCCCCGAGCCCTGATGCCACCCAGTCGGCCGCGGGGGCTACTGGCCGTCTCGTTGCCTCCCGAAGGGCTCGTCGTGGTATTGAGCGGCCCAATGGGAGCGGGCAAGACGCTCTTCGCGAAGGGGGTCGCGCAGGGCCTCGGGAGTGGCCCCCGAAGCGGTCACCAGCCCGACCTTCGCGATCTGTTCCGAATACGATCTCGCGGATGGGCGCCGGATCGCACACCTGGACGGCTATCGGCTTAAGAGCACGGCCGAGCTCGAGAGCGCGGGCTTTCTGGATCTACTGGTCGCGGGTACGATCGTACTGATCGAATGGGGCGAGCGCTTTCGGGATGCGCTTCCCGCGGACCGACTCGAGATCGAAATCTCGCGTTCCCGAAGAAACCCCGACCCAGCGGTGCCTGGACGCGATAGCCTGCGGACCCGACTGCGGCCAGGGCGCTGGCGCAGTGGGGCGCGCAGCTGGTGGGTGAAATCGGACGGCAGCTGGACCTGGAACTGTTGGAAGAGACGAGCACATAGCGATGGGACTGATCGTTCAAAAATACGGGGGCACCAGCGTCGGCGACGCGGACCGAATTCGCAACGTCGCCCGCCGGGTTGTCGAAACCGCGAAAGCGGGTCATCAGGGTGGTCGTGGTGGTCTCCGCGATGGCCGGCGAGACCGACGAACTCGTCGCTCTCGCGCACGACCTCGGGTGGGGCGCCGAGCCGTTGGCGCGCGAATACGACGCGTTGCTTTCGACCGGGGAACAGAAGACGATCGCGCTCTTGGCGATGGCGATTTCGCAACTCGGACAAAGCGCGCAATCCTTCACCGGGTCGCCAGGCGGGGATCCGAACCGACGGCGCGCATTTGCGGGCGCGCATCGCGAGCATCGATTCCGCGAGCATTCACCGCGTGCTCGACGCGGGTGTAGTGGCCGTGATCGCGGGATTCCAGGGTTTCGACGACGAGGGGAATATCACCACCCTGGGTCGCGGAGGCTCGGATACCACGGCGGTCGCGGTGGCAGCGGCGCTCGAGGCGGATGTGTGCGAGATCTATACCGACGTAGCGGGGATCTTCACCACGGATCCGAACCTGGTGCCCGACGCGCGCAAACTCGATCGGATCTCCTTCGATGAGATGATCGAGCTCGCGAGCCTCGGCGCAAAGGTCCTGCAGATACGATCCACTCTATTTGCAATGCGCTATGGCGTGCCGCTCCACGTTCGGTCGTCCTTTGACGAGGCGGAGGGAACCTGGGTGGTGGCTGAGGAGGAAGTCATGGAGCGGCTGGTTGTTTCCGGTGTGACCTACAACCGCAACGAGGCGAAGATCCGCGTGCGCGGGGTGAAGGACCAACCTGGTATCGCGGCGAGGATCTTCTCACCGCTTTCCGACGCGGGAATCGTCGTCGATATGATCGTCCAGAACCTCTCCCAGGACGGCACGACCGACATGACCTTTACGGTTGAGAAGGCGTGTTACGAGCAGTCGCTCGAGGTCGCACGGCGCGTGGCGGGTGAAATCGGAGCCGCCGCCGTCGAGGGTGATGAGAACATCGCCAAAGTATCGATCGTCGGACTCGGAATGAAGGATCACGCGGGTGTCGCCTCGAAGATGTTCCAGGTGCTGGCCGATGAGGGAATCAACATACAGCTGATCACCACCAGTGAGATCAAGGTTTCGGTGGTCATCGAGGAGAAATACTCGGAACTCGCCGTGAGGACGCTTCACGCCGCCTTTGTGGATGCGGGAGCCGCCGAGCCAGTCCCGGAGAATTGATCATCCCCCCCCGGTGAAGGCTTCTAGATGGAGCAGCGACAGGCCCTGGCGGGATTCGCACTGAGCGGTGCGCTCTTTGTGTTGGCGCTCCCCGCCCCCTCTTCCGAACCGAAATGGTGTCGTCACCCCATCGAGTCGTCGGCGGTCGAGCAGCATACGGTGGCCGTTCGTTGCGAGACTCCGCAGGCGCGCGGGAGGGAGATCCGTGGACCCGCTCGGAGACTCTTCGGCCTTTCGATCGAGCTGAATTGCGCGGGCGCGCGAACGCTCGAATCCCTGGAGGGAATCGGCAGTGTGCGCGCGGGGCGAATCGTGGAGGAGCGCACACGCCAACCGTTCGAGCGCGTCGACGATTTGCTGCGCGTCCATGGAATCGGCCCCAAGACGCTCGAGAAACTGCGTCTTGTGGTGGCCGCGAACCCGCCTTCCCGAAGGTCGGATTCAGTGGACTCCACGGTGTGCCGTTCGGAAGCTGTGCGAGAATTCCGGTTGGGCGCAGGAGGGCGAATTTGAAGGTCCGGGCGGGAACCGAGCAGATCCGCAGGTTTCTCAAAGAGGGACTGTGGTCCGAAGAGCCGGCCTCGCGCTGGATCGTCGCCCGCGCGGTCAGCCTGCTCCAATTCGCGATCATGACCGCCGAGGGCTTCGTTCGCGACCGCCTGCTGCTCCACGCGAGTGCGCTCACCTACTTTACGGTGATTTCGCTGATTCCAGTGATTGCGATCGTGGTTTCCATCGCTGCGGCGATCGGCATCGAAAGCGATTTCGCTGAAGGGCTGGTCGAGAAACTCGCGGCGGGTGCGCCCGGACTCCAGGAGAAGATCGTTTCGCAGATCAAGGCTGCGGACTTCAAGGCGCTGGGCGGAATTGGCGCCGCAATCGTATTCGTTCTGACCGTACTCGGGTTGAGCAATGTGGAAGGCGCCTTCAACTCGATCTGGGGCGTCAAGAAGCACCGGGCCTGGGGTCGGCGTTTTCCCGATTATCTCGCCATCCTCGTGGTCGTTCCGCTAATGGCCACCGGACTGTCGCTCGCGACGGGCCTGCAGAGCGAATGGTTGGTGCAGCGCCTGCTCGAGTACGAGGTGTTCTCCCGCGTCTACCAGATGGGACTCCAGCAACTGCCCTGGTTGACGCTGACGGGTTCGCTCGCGCTGATGTTTTGGTTCTTGCCCAATACGTCCGTGCGGTTTTCGTCGGCGCTTCTGGGCGGCGCCGTGTCTGCGCTGCTGATTCTGTTCGCTCAGGACCTCTATCTCGGCTTTAGCGTCGGCGCCGCGCGGGGCCCACGCGCTCGTTGGCGCGTTTGCGCAGTTGCCGTTGCTCTTCGTCTGGATCTACGTGTTCTGGGCGGTCGTACTCTTCGGTGCAGAGCTAGCCTTCGCCCATCAGAACCTGGCCTCCTACCGTTTGGAATTGCGCGGCTCCTCGGCGGTTCCCGCCGAGCGGGAGGCGATCGCACTGCGCGCTGCGCTGCTGATCGCGCGCGCCTTCGATGAGTCGGCTGCGCCGGAAACCGCCGACGGCCTGGCGGCCCGCCTCGGATCTCCGATCCGCATCGTGCGCGAGGTTCTCAACCAACTCGAGGCCGCGGGAATCGTGTCGCGCCGGGGCGAATCAGCTGTCGAAGAGTCTTTCAGTTGGGCCAACCCTCGTCTCGAATTCGCGTGATCGATATTCTGGCGGCGTTGCGCGGGAAGCGCGAACCGGTCGGCGCAGATCCGAGTGCCGAACTCGTGGAGCGACTGCTCGGGCGATCTCGAGACGGCGGCGGCCCATGAGGAAGGAGCGCGGACGCTCGCCGACCTGCTCGCCCGGGCCCCATCGCTTGACCCTCCAGCGGCGCGGAGTTAGCGTCGCACCCCTTCCAGCGCAGGTGAAGGTATGCGCGTCTACCTCGATCACAATGCCACCTCGCCGCTTCGCGATGAAGTCGTCGAGCCCATGACTCGCGTTCTGCGCGGTGTGTACGGCAACCCGTCGAGTGCTCACGAAGAAGGGCGCAGTGCTCGCGCCGCGGTGGACCCGCGCGCGCGAATCGGTCGCATCACTCATCGGCGTAGGAGCAGAGGACGTACTGTTTACCGCCGGCGCCACGGAGGCCAACAACACGGCGCTGCTCGGGCTGGCTCGAGCGCGCTCGGGCGCGACTCGGCACCTCGTGACATCCGCCGCCGAGCATCCGTCCGTCGAGGCGCCGCTGGAAGTCCTCGAGCGCGAGGGCTGGCGGGTGACGCGGGTCGGGGTCGATTCGGAGGGCCTGCTCGACGAGGGGCAGTTTGAGGAGGCGATCGAGTCGGATACAGCGCTCGTGTCGATCCTCTGGGCGAACAACGAAACGGGTGTGCTGCAACCGATGGAACGCATCGCGGTGCTCGCCCGCGAGAGGGGAATTCCGATCCACGCCGACGCGACCCAGGCGATTGGCAAGATTCCCATCGATCTTCGGGAGATCCCCGTCGACTTTCTGTCTCTGTCTGCCCATAAGTTCAACGGGCCGAAGGGCGTGGGGTGCCTGATCGCGCGCGGTGATCCGGTCTTCGAGCCGATTCTGCACGGCGGCCCGCAGGAGCGGGGTCGGCGCGGCGGGACAGAGAACGTCGCGGCCAGCGTCGGCCTCGGCGTGGCTTGTGAGCTCGCGGAGCGGGAGCTTCCCGATCGGATGCGCGACTACGGCTGCCTGCGCGATCGGCTCTGGGAGGGAATTCAATCCAAGATTCCCGGGCGTGCAGCGCAACGGCTCGGCCGACCGCGTGCTTCCAAACACCCTGAACGTGGAATTCGAGGGGGCGGCGGGTGAAGTGCTCCTGCAGGCTCTCGACGTCGAAGGGGTCGCGGTGTCATCGGGCGCCGCATGTCATTCGGGCTCGATTGAACCGTCGAAAGTATTGATCGCGATGGGTCGTTCGCCGGAGTCTGCTCGCGGGTCGATCCGATTCAGCGTTGGCCATGGCAACGATGCCTCGCAGTTGGACTACGCGCTCAGCCACCTGCCGGAGCTGGTCGAGCGCGCGCGGCGGGCGGTGGAGGCATGAGGGCAGATCGGCAGCCCAGTGGCGAGATCGAGCGCGGAAGCCAAAAACGCGAGCGCGTAGTCGCCGCACTTTCGGGTGGCGTCGATTCTTCGGTGGCGGCGGCCCTGCTCGTCGAAGCGGGTCGAGAAGTCATTGGAGTGACGCTCAACCTCGCGGGTGGGGCGTCGCGGTGCTGCTCGCTGTCCGACGCTGATGATGCGCGCCGCGTCGCCGATCATCTCGGCATGCGATTCTACGTTGCGAATTATGCGGAGCGTTTTCGCGCCGAAGTGATTCGCCCGTTCGCGGACGATTATCTCTCGGGTCGGACACCGATTCCCTGCGTGGCCTGCAACTCGCGCTTCAAGTTCGACTATCTGCTCGAGCGCGCGCGGGTCTTCGGCGCGGATCGGGTGGCGACGGGCCACTATGCGCGGGTGGATGTCGACCCGGAAACCGGTCGCCTGCGTCTGCGATGTGCGGTCGACCGGCAGAAGGACCAGACCTATTTCCTGTTTGAACTCGGCCAGGAACAACTGGAAGCGGTCGAGTTCCCGCTGGGCGAACTCGAAAAAGAAGAAGTTCGCATGCGGGCGCGCGAACTCGGATTGGTGACTGCCGACAAGCCCGAAAGCCAGGAGATCTGCTTCGTGCCCGACGGCGATTACGCGAGCGCGGTCGAAAGAATCCGTCCCGGGCGCGCTGCCGGGTGACGGGAGAGATCGTCGACCGCGAAGGACAGCTACTCGGCCAGCATCCGGGCATCCACCATTTCACGGTGGGCCAGCGGCGCGGACTCGGCCTCTCCGCCGAGCGGCCGCTCTACGTCACCCAACTCGATGCCGAGCGCAATCGCGTCGTGGTAGGGGCGGCAGACGACCTAAACGCGAAGGGTGCACGCCTCGCGCGGGTTTCGTGGGTTTCGGGGGCTGGCACCCCAGCGCGCCATTCGCGCGACGGTGCGGGTGCGCTATCGCCACGTCGGAACGTCTGCGTCGATCGAACCGCGGGCGGGCCGGAGAGGCGGTCGTCAGTTTCGATGAACCCGTGCGCGCGGTTGCACCGGGGCAGGCCGCCGTGTTTTACGATGGTGACGTCGTTCTCGGCGGCGGCTGGATCGCCGAGTCGCTGTGACGCTCGAAATGGACACCTCTGCGCCTTCGATCCACGCTGCACTCGGTTACGAGTTCGCCGATCGCGCTCTGCTGGATCTCGCGCTCACCCACACTTCCTATTCTCATGAAAACGATGGCGGGCGCGGAAATGAGCGTCTCGAGTTTCTCGGCGATGCGGTGCTCGACCTGGTGGTCTCACAGATTCTTTACGCGGTGCATCCGGAGTGGGACGAAGGTGACCTGACCCGAACCCGCGCGGGGCTGGTCAACCAGAGATCGCTTGCGGAACAGGCCAGGAACCTCGAGCTCGGTCGGTTCGTCAAGCTCGGCCGCACGGAAATGCGCTCGGGCGGTTGCGAAAAGGACTCGATACTCGCGAATTGCTTCGAAGCGTTGGTCGGCGCGATCTATCTGGACGGCGGACCCGCGCCGGTCGAGGAATTCGTGCGGCGCGTCTACGGCTCGGCGCTTGCGCGAGAGGCAGTTCGCCAACGGCGCGATGTCAAGACCGAATTTCAGGAGTGGGCTCACGCGCGGTTTCAACAAACGCCGAGCTACGAGACGGTTGGAGATAGCGGTGTCGACGGCGACGACGCCCGCTTTGCGGTGGAGGTCTCGATTGGCGCTGAAGTCTGGGGCCGTGGTGTGGGGCGCTCGAAGCGCCTCGCCGAGGGAACGGCCGCTGCAGAAGCGTTGCAGAAGTGCGCGCCTGAGGAGCCGAACGGTGATGGTTGAGGGGACCGCATCGCGCCGGCGCGGTTGCCATCCTCGGCCGCCCGAACGCGGGCAAATCGACGCTGCTCAACCATCTGCTCGGCGAAAAACTCGCGATCGTCACCTCGAAGCCCCAGACGACGCGGAGCCGGATTCTCGGGATCCTGAGCCGCGAGAATTTCCAGATTCTCTTTTTTGACACACCTGGAATGCACGAGAGCGCAAAGCCGCTCAACGTCGCGCTCAATGAATTGGTGAATTCCGCTGCGAAGGACTGCGATCTCGGCTTGCTGCTCGTGGACCCGTATGCGGGCTGGGGTGAGGACCACGCCGCGCTGCACGCGAAATTGGTTGCGCGCGAGTGTCCGGTGATCGTCGTAGCGACCAAGGCCGATCTCGAAAACCGCCGAAGCGTCGAGTGGCCGCCATCCGCCCCCAGCGATGCGGTCGATTTCGGCAGCTACCGGGAGAGGGGGTCGAGGATCTGTTGGCGGAGAGCGTCGCTCGGTTGCCGGTGTCACCGCCCCTCTACCCCGAGGACCAACTGAGCGATCGACCGCTGCGCTCTGGCCGCCGAATTGGTGCGCGAAGCCGCGTTCGAAGAACTCGGCCAGGAACTCCCGTATTCGCTCGCTGTCGAGGTGGTCGAGTATGACGAGAAACGGCCAGATTTCGTGTGGATCCGCGCAGATCTGCTCGTGGAGCGGCGCTCCCAGAAGCAGATTGCGATCGGGAAGGGGAGGGCAGGTCATCAAGCGCATCGGCGTCCGGGCGCGTCGCGAGATCGAGGAATTGATCGGGAAGAAGGCCCATCTGGAGCTGTGGGTGAAGGTCGAGCCACGCTGGGCGAAACACCCGAAGCGACTGAAATCGCTTGGCTATTCCTGACTCCGCGGATCTCCCACAGATTGACTGGACAGGCTCGGATCGTGTAGGGTGGTCGACTCGTTTTCGTCAGGCACGCCCCCAGTCTTTTTCGGCTCACGGCTTGCCCGCTTTGCAGGAGAGGTCGCATGAGCCAGAAAGAAGTTGTCATTGCCAGTGCCACCAGAACCCCGGTCGGGAGCTTCCAGGGCGCGTTCTCGTCGCTTTCCGCGTCGGATCTCGGAGCGCTGGTCGTTCGCGAGGCCGTCAAGCGCGCGGGCGCGACACCCGACGATGTAGACGTCGTCATCATGGGCAACGTCTTATCGGCGGGCGTGGGCCAGGCACCCGCCCGTCAGTGTGTCATCAAGGCGGATTTCCCAGCCTCGACCAATGCGGTGACGGTCAACAAGGTCTGTGGATCGGGCTTGCAGGCCGTCATGTACGCGCGGCGCGAAGTCATGATCGGAGAAGCGGACGTCGTGGTGGCCGGCGGCATGGAGTCGATGACCAACGCCCCCTACATCATCCCCGGCGCGCGCGCGGGGCTCCGCCTGGGCAACGCGGAAATCGTCGATTCGATGATTACGGATGGTCTCTGGGACCCCTACGACAACATGCACATGGGTGTCTGCGGCGACCTGCTCGCGGAAAAGTGCGGCTTCAGTCGCCAAGATCAGGATGAATTCGCGACCACCAGCTACCGCCGCGCGCTCGCGGCCCAGAAAGAGGGCCGCTTCAAGCCGGAGATCGTGCCCGTGGCGGTTCCCCAGCGCCGCGGTGAGCCACTGCTGGTCGATGACGACGAAGAGCCGGGCCGCGGCAAGATCGACAAGTTCCCCAGCCTGCGCCCCGCCTTTGGCCGGGAGGGAACGGTCACCGCGGCAAATGCATCGTCGCTCAACGACGGCGCGGCGGCGCTCGTGGTGTGCTCGGCAGAGGTTGCGGAGGCCAAGCGCTACACGGTGCTCGCGCGCATCGTCGCGGATTCCGCGGCCGCGCTGGAGCCGAAGTGGTTCACGCTCGCGCCCATCGATGCGCTCGCCAAACTCTACGCGAAGACCGACACCCAGGCGTCGGATTGGGATCTCTACGAAATCAACGAGGCTTTCTCGGGCGTGACGATGGCGGCCGCCAAAGAGCACGGCATCCCGATGGAGAAGGTGAACGTCAATGGCGGCGCTGTGTCGATCGGGCATCCGATCGGTTGCTCCGGTGCGCGCGTGCTCGTCACGCTGCTCTACGCGCTCGCAGATCGCAAGCTCAAGCGCGGGATCGCAACATTGTGCATCGGCGGCGGTGAAGCCGTCGCGCTTGCGGTGGAGTGCGTCTAGTCATGAAGAAGATCGGAATCATCGGAACCGGAACGATGGGCTGCGGAATTGCGCAGGTGGCCTCGCAGATTCGCTGCGAGGTGGTCTTTCAAAATCGCAAGCAAGAGTCTGTTGATCGCGGCCTCACCCGAATTCAATGGAGCCTCGACAAACTGGTCAGCCGCGACAAGCTCAAGCAGGCCCAGAGCGAAGGCATCATGGACCGGATCCACGGCGCAGTTTCGCTCGAAGAACTCAAGGGGTGCGATATCGTCCTCGAGTCTGCGCCCGAGAATCTCGAAATCAAGCAGGATCTGCTCGAGACGCTGAGCGGCATCGTGAGCGATCGCTGCATCATCGCGACGAATACCTCGAGCCTCTCGGTGACCAAGCTGGCTTCTTTCGTCACGCATCCCGAGCGTTTCATCGGGATGCACTTCTTCAACCCGGTTCCGCTGATGAGCCTCGTCGAAGTCGTGAGCGGCCTGCGCACCTCGGACGAAACCACCGCGGCGGTGTGCGCGTTTGCCAAGTCGTTGGGCAAGACGCCGATCGAGGTGATGGATCTACCGGGCTTCGTGGTGAACCGCGTACTGTTTCCGATGATCAACGAGGCGGCCTTCGCGCTCAACGAAGGCGTTTCCGATGCGGAGGGAATCGACGCCTGCATGAAGGGCGGCTGCAACCACCCGATGGGGCCGCTGGAGCTCGCAGATCTGGTCGGGCTAGACGTCGTCATGGCGATCCTTCAGAGCCTCCACCGAGAGTATGGAAGTCCGCGCTACGCGCCGTGTCTCGCGATCGTCAAGCGCGTCGAGGCGGGTTGGCTCGGCCGCAAAACGGGTCGCGGCTTTTACACCTACAGCAAATAGACGCGTCGGATGTCCGAACGCGACCCAGGCGCGCCGGACGTTGAGATCTACGAGGTCGGCCCCCGGGACGGGCTTCAAAACGAAGCCGAATTTGTTCCGACCAATTCGAAGCTCGAGCTGATCGCGCTGCTGATCGCGTCGGGGCTGCGCCGGATCGAAGTCGCATCCTTTGTATCGCCGAGCTGGGTTCCGCAGCTTGCGGATGGCGAGGAACTCGTCGCCGCGCTGCCGCGCCGCCGGGGCGTGGCCTACGGTGCACTGGTTCCCAACGAAAAGGGCTATGAGCGCTTCCGCGCTGCGGGCCAGATCGATATCGCGGGAACTTTCATCTCCGCGAGTGAAACCCACAATCAAAAGAACGTGAACTGTTCGATCGACGAACATCTCGAACGTCTCGTGCCGGTCTTCGAGCGTGCCCATGCAGACGGCGTCGTGGTGCGCGCCTACGTGTCGACTGTCTGCGGTTGCCCCTACGAAGGTGACGTTGCGGTATCCGCGGTGGTCGACCTGGCCCGGAAACTCACCGAGTTCGGCGCCACAGAGGTATCGCTCGGAGACACCATTGGTATTGGCTACCCCAATCAGGTGCGCAAGCTGGTGCGCGCGGTCGCCTCGGAGATGCCGATCGAGCGGATCGCACTGCACCTGCACGACACCTACGGCCGCGCGCTCGCAAACGCGCAAGCGGGTTTCGAGGAGGGCGTGCGCGTCTTCGATTCTTCGCTCGCAGGCCTCGGCGGCTGCCCGTACGCGCCCGGCGCATCGGGTAACGTTGCGACCGAGGACCTCGTCGATCTCTTCGAGCGGGAGGGTGTTCGCACCGGGATCGACCTTGACACGCTCGTGGACGCAAGCGATTGGCTCGAGCGCGATGTTCTGGCCAGGCCGCTGCCGGGGCGCGTGTTCCGCGCACGACTCGGAGAGCGGCAGCGGGCACAGCGATCGATTTGACCGCGAGCGCGCGCCAATCGGATTGATCGCGAGCGCAGGGGGATTGGGCGGGCCAAGACGGGGTGTTTGCGGGCGGAACGAACAGACGTAGCGCGAGCTGAACGAATAGACTTAGCGCAGGCTGGACGAACAGACTTGGCGCGAGCGGGTGTGGACAGAGTGGGTGTCCCTAGAGAGGGCGCCGACGGGCGAAGGAAAGAGGAGGGGTTTTGAAACACGGATCCGATGTCAAAGAGCGACTCGAGCAGATCCGCCGCGGCGGCGATGCCAAATACCACGAAAAGGGGCGCGCAAGCGGCAAGCTTTTCTGCCGCGAGCGCCTGAAGCTGCTGCTCGATGAAGACTCCTTCGTCGAAGACGCCGCGTTTGCGAACAGCCTCTCGGGAGACCTTCCCGCGGACGGTGCCGTGATCGGCAGTGGCGCGATCGACGGCCGGCCGGTCTGTGTGATGGCCAACGACTCCACGGTAAAGGCCGGATCCTGGGGCGCCCGTACGGTCGAAAAGATCCTGCGGATCCAAGAGCGCGCCGAGCGCCTGCGCGTGCCGCTAATTTATCTTGTCGACTCCGCAGGCGCGCGAATCACCGACCAGGTTCAGATGTTCCCGGGCCGCCGCGGTGCGGGCCGCATCTTTCACAACCAGGTGCGGCTTTCCGGAATGGTTCCGCAGATCTGCCTGCTCTTCGGCCCCTCGGCCGCGGGCGGCGCATACATCCCCGCCTTTTGCGATGTGGTCTTCATGGTCGAAGGCAACGCGAGCATGTACCTCGGGTCGCCGCGGATGGCCGAGAAGGTGATCGGCCAAGAGGTAACCCTAGAAGAGATGGGCGGCGCGAGAATGCATTGCTCGGTCTCCGGCTGCGGCGATCTGCTCGCGCAGAGCGAGCCCGAGGCGATCGAAGCTGCGCGGCGTTACCTCTCCTACATGCCATCGTCCGCGGATGCGGAGCTGCCCGAGCACGCAGACATTGCGCCCAGCGCATCCTGCGAGGACCTCGAAAGCCTGATCCCCGACTCCGAGAATCAGCCTTTCGACATGCGCCAGGTGATCGAGCGCATCGTGGACGGCGGTTCATTTTTCGGGATCAAAGAGTTGTTTGCGGGTGAGCTGATCACGGGGTTGGCGCGCATCGACGGCTGTGCGGTCGGGGTCGTCGCCAACCAACCGGCGGTCAAGGGCGGCGTGCTCTTCGTCGACTCCGCGGACAAAGCCGCGCGCTTCATCTGGCTCTGCGATGCGTTCGGAATCCCACTGCTGTTTTTCACCGACGTACCCGGCTTCATGATTGGCAAGGCCGTCGAGCGTCAGGGCATCATCCGCGCAGGCGCCAAGATGATCATGGCGGTCTCCGAGGCGACCGTGCCGCGGCTGAGTGTGGTCGTCCGCAAGGCCTATGGAGCGGGCCTCTACGCGATGAGCGGTCCCGGGTTCGAGCCCGAAGCCTGCATCGCGCTGCCGAGCGCGATGATTGCGGTCATGGGACCGGAAGCCGCTGTCAATGCCGTCTACTTCAACAAACTGCAGGGCCTGAGCGACGCAGAGCGTGCCGAAACCGAGGCCCGGTTGCAGCGCGAGTACCGCGGCGACATCGACATCGAGCGACTCGCGAGCGAACTCGTCATCGACGCCATCGTTCCCCCCGAATTCCTGCGTGACGAAATTGCCGTGCGCCTCGCCAGTGCCAAGGACCGCCGCGACGTCCCAGTCGAAAAGTGGCGCAGTGTGACGCCGGTATAGATCGCCAGCCGCGCGTTCGCGCCCACAATAACACGACACCGTTGGCCGACAATGGCCGACACGATCTGTCATTTCGCGCTGCCGCGAGACGGTTGGCCTTGATACGCCAAGCAACGGCATTTGATTATTGATTTCTGGGCCGAGCCGCCGTTAGGCGGCCAAATACCCGGATTGATTTCAAAAATACCCCGATCTCGGCTCCCAGTGACTTGTCGAACAGAGCCAACGTGAGGCGTTTTTCCCCTCGCTTTGCGGGTTCAATCCGGTGGCACACACATTGCTCTAGGACTCGTTAAGCCCCAAACGGGTCCCATCGGTGCGGGAATGCACTCCTTTCGATGAATCAAACGTTTTCGCTCGACAGGCTGATTCCAAAAAGTGTGATGAGGCAGAAAACGACTGTAGATACACGAATAGGTGACGGCTCAAGCACTCATATGGTGCGCTCGCATCACAGTGCTTCGGCCTGACCGATGCCGGGGAGATTTGGAAAAACATGCGACGATCGAATCGCGAGATGTCGAAGGGAGCACAGGGCGCAAGCCCAAAGATCGTGAATTCTCGAAGAAAACCGCGCCTGCGGGGAAGTGGCGCTATCGGTGTGCGACCAGCCTGGTTGGGGCTGATTGCGAGCCTGATCCTGGCTTTGCCAGGATTTGCACAGACCTTCATCGGAAATCACGAATTCCGAGGCAATGCATTCTCCCTAAACGGCGCGAGTAAAACCGCAGACGGATCGGCCGGCGTTGACGGAACTTCGGGCGCCGTTGCCCTGAGCATCCCGATTGCGGTTCCTCCCGGGACAGGCGGCCTTGCACCGACGCTGAGCCTCAACTACTCGAGCGACCAGGGTGACGGCCCGTTCGGGCTGGGTTGGAGTCTCCCGCTCGGCGAGATTCGCTGCACGGTGCGCTTCGGCGTGCCCGAAGACTTTGCGAATTGCGCGGAGTTCGAATTCGACGGGCAACTCCTCGTCGGCCCGGATACGCGCCCGGGCATGGAGGGGCGCTACCACACGCAGGTCGAATCGTTCCAGAAGATCGTGCTGCAGGGTACCGGCGGCAGCGCCTATTGGGAGGTGACTTCTCCGGGGGGCACGCGCCGCCTCTACGGCGAAACCGGTGACAGCAAGATCAGATCGAATGGACACGCCGCGCCCCCAACTGCCCCTATCGCGCGCTGGTTGCTCTCCAAGATCGTCGACCTCCACGGCAACGAGATCCTGATCACGTACGATCGCTCAGACGTCGGAGTCGCCTATCCAGACACGATTTCCTACGCATTGGGCGAGCGGGAAGTCACATTCCTCTACGAGAATCGCCCGGACAAGATCCTCGATTTCCCCGGCGGAATTCCGCGAAACATCACCAAGCGTCTGCGTGAGATCGAGGTCAAGAGCCTCGACAGGATCTTCAGCCGACGCCTGATTACGTACTCGGCGTCGGGCGACTACCCGACGGGCCGAAGCCGAATCGTATCGACGCAACTTTTTGGCAAGGGCTGTGAGGATCCGGATCCGGTAGCCGCCAACTGTCCGTCGCTTCCCGCCCAGACATACGAGTATACGGAGATGACGGTAGATGGAGTTCGTCCCTATTGGGAGATGGCCCCGAGCAGCGATTGGAGTGCGGCGGAGCAATTCATCGAAACGGGCGTCCAAACCTACACCTTCGACATGGGCAAGCGGCTTGCCGATGTCAACGGTGATGGGCTTCCCGACCTCGTGATCGGTTTCTGCCATTTTGCAAGCGCTCCCTGTAAAGACCCCGGCGAAGGCCCGGTGGTTTACATCAACACCGGTTCGAATTGGGTGCCGGATGCCGCTTGGACCACTGCGATCGACGGCCTGACCTACGAGGCACCAACGCTCATCGTCGAATCGGCTATGTATACCGCTGGCTTCGAAAATCATGTGCGAGCTTGCAACGCGACGCCCGGCGAGCCGGTCACGCGAAGGATTTCGTTCGCGACAGATCAAGCCGACTGGATGCCGATCGCCGTCAACGGCAACCTCGAGACTTTTGCGCCCTGGCCCTCTTGGCACTTGGTCGACATTAACGGTGACGGTTTTGCGGATCTCGTAAGTTCCATTCGCGGCGGCTCCATTGCCCTGGAGTTTGACTGCGCGGGAAACCCGCGTGTTCCCGGTGGCGTTGCGCCTGGATCCGTTTTTGGCGGCGAGCTTGCGCAGAAAATCTTCTTGAACAATGGAACCGGCTGGATTCCGGCACCTGTTGGAATGGCGGAAAGCCTGCCTCCATTCCAGACCCAGACGATCGTCAAGCACATGGGGGACATGGACAGCTTTATTCCGAGTTGGGTCGGCGATTGTGACTTATCCGGATTTCTCGGTGGTGATCCTTTCCCGGGAGTTGCCGAATATTGCACGACGTATATGGATCTTCAGCCGCGTTTTGTTGAACTCAACGGTGATGGCCTTCTCGATATCATCATCCTAGATCCAGACGATTGGGACGGAGAACAGCTGTGGCTGGACGATTTTTACAGCACTGGCGGTTGGTGGGTAGGCCCAACTTCGAAGAGCGTCGCGTGGATCCAAGACGCAGACGGCGGCGGTTGGACGCCCGCACCGAATTTCAGTCTTCCCTTCCCGCACATCCAACATAACTGGATCCCGGACAGATCGGCGTCGGGCCATGGGGCAGGTGGGATGCAGGTGCACGACTCGGGTGTGTATTTCGTGGACCTCAACCGGGATGGATTGACGGACATCGTAAAAGACGATTCAGAAGTAAATGGGTCGTCTCCGGCCGCTGTCATTCTGGGTACGGGAACCGGATGGTGTAACGACCTGGGTGATTGGTTCACATCCGATTGTGATACCGATATCACCCACTCTCGCTACGTGCCACCGGGCGTGTTCAACAAATATACAAGGGACACGCGAGACGAAAGGATCAGCAAATCTGAGCAGCTGGTCTTCGGCGATCTGAACGGAGACGGCTTTGTGGATTTGCTTCAAGGAAAAGACGGGATCCAGAGCGAGCCGAATATCTTGAAGGCCTGGTTGCACGACCCCAGTGCCCCACCGCATCCTGATAATAATGACATGCCGTGGGTCTGGATCGAGGAATCGAGAAACTTCAAGCCGCCTACTCCATTCTATCCGGGCACGCAGTTTGTGGATCTGGATGGAAATGGAACCATGGACATCCTCCACGGTTTTCGTTTGTTTATCAGTGACGAAGACGACTGGATCACAGACGACGCCTATCTCTCCCCCGGGACCCATGGCGATCTGCTGGCTTCGGTCGACAACGGGCGTGGTGGCATCACGACCTTCACGTATGTGAGCGCTGCGTTTCAGCGAGATGCGGCGATGGAGAGCGAGGCTGAAGCCTATGCGTCTTCTTCGCTTGGTGATGCCGATGGAAACAGCGTCGCCGTGACGCGGTTCATCCCGAACCCCGTGATCTCAGCGCAGACAGTGAGCGGGGTGGGCATCGCCGCCAACGTCACAACGCGATACCGCTACGCGCGGCCCCGTTTCGATCCCGTAGAGCGCTCGGGCCTGGGCTTCGGATTGATCGAAACGACGAATCCGGACGATTCCAGCGTTGACGCCCATTTCTATCAACGCGAAGGGCTCGTGGGTAAACCCTCCGTGCGGAAGACCTTTGATGATGGTGGCAATCAGATTCACCACTCCGACCAGAGCTGGGCGTTGGCGGCGAATCCGGGCGGCATTCCGGGCGCGATGGCGGGTGTCGATGTTGCTCGATTGGTGTCGCGAGAAAGCTACAACGTCTACGGGCAAGACGAGCGCGGCGCGAGCCAAAGAAATGTGTACTCGTATGACGACACCTATGGCTACAATTTCTTGTCGGAAGTAACCAGTTTTCGCGCAACGGGTAGTCTGACCACGACGCTTATACCGGATGTGGAAGCTTTTGACGAAACCAAATGGCTCGTGGGTCTTCTCGGTGAGAAGAAGCAACACAATGGGGCGATAACCTACTCCCGGGAAGTCTACGATTACACGATGGATGGGCAGATCGAGTCTCGCCACAGCGACATCGGGCTCCGCGATGGCACCGCCGTGTCCGACGTCGCGACGACCTCCTGGATCTACGACAGCTGGGGAAACGTAACGAGCCAGACAGACACGCGCGGTGGGGGCGAGAGCGACCGCGTGGTCGAATTCTGCTACGACGGCGATGGGGGCGGGAATTCCTGGTGCCCGTCGGTCCCCGGAATCCCCGATACGCACAGTTTACGGGTGGGGCTGAAGGATGCGATCGGCGGCGTGGTCGAGCTGGAGTACGACTGGGTTACGGGAGCCATTCTGCTGGTCGAGCGGCGCACTGAATCGGACGACTTCCGAGACTCGATGTCGGTGGTTCGAGATGCGTTTGGGCGCAGCAAAGAGCAGTGGTTTCGCGGTGCGAGTTTCGGAGGCGGTGATCCCGATGTCTTGTTTTTCACCACGACCTACCACGACGCACCCGCTGGGAGCACGCCTGCGTACGTAGAGCAATTTCAATACGTGGAAGAAAGTGGAGGGACACCGATCCGCTCCGCTCGCTATCTGGATGGCTTTGGCAACGCGCTCCGAGACGTAGCGGAAACACCCTCGGGCTACCGAGGCAACGCGGTATTTCGCGATCCGGTGGCTGGGACTTCGCGCTGGGTTGGGCCGATCGATTGCGATTCGGACGCGGCGTGTAGCAACATCAGTGAAACCACAGAACCCGCCATGGTGAAAGAAGTAGACGCCGCGGGCCGTGTAATTCGGATCACTTCGCCCGATGGCCAGTTGACGCAGCTGTATTCTTGGATGGCGCGTGCGCAGCCCGCAGGCTCGGGCACGGGCGATGTGTTCGACACGATCGAGATCACGAATCCCAATCATAATACGACCCGGCGCCTGATGGATGGAAATCGGGTCGTCTGGGCCGATGAGTGCCAAGACTCCGGCTGTGCATCCTTCGATGCCACCTTCTACACCTATGAAGCGAGTGGTGAGATTTCGACGATCTATGATGCGCTAGCAAATGACCCGGCCAGTCCAGATTACACGAGCCCCGAGCGTAGTCTCCGTTACCAATACGACAGAATAGGCCGGGTGATCCGCACAGACGAGCCGAATACGGGCCCGTCGTATGCGAAATATGACCATCAGGGCAACGTCATCAGCGTGACCAATGTGCGTGGAAGAACTACGAAGAGGCATTTCGACGCGCTCGGGCGGATCTTGAAAATCGATCGACTGGCCGGGGAGGGAGATCCCGAAGCCGGAGTGGGGGAATGGGATCTGACCTTCAAGTACGATCACCCGACGAGTCGAAGGCGCACAGAAGTGTATAATGACGAACCTGCTTCGGCTTCATCCTACTACCGCGATGCCTGGCGGTACGACGATTACGGCAACGTGACACAGCAGGTCCGAACGTACTCGAACGATACGCTGGTAATGGACTTCACGGACCACGACCTGCTCGGGCGCCCGGCGCGGATCGACTACCCGAGCGAGAATTCCAGCGCGAGCTACGCCTACGATGGTGCTTACCTCACGAAGGTGTGTCGTGGGCCTGATGTTGCCACCTGTGAGGCCGAAAAGCTCTGGGTCTCGGACGTTCAGTACGACGGCCTTGGCCGCCGGGAGTCGACGGTGACGCTCGAGGGCACGCTCTCCCACGAGTACTACGGAATCGCCCCAGAGGCCGGGGGATTCGTCAACGCGCTCAAGCGTGTGGCGATTACGGCCGGCGACAGGGCCGGTGCGGTCGACGAGAATTATCAGTACAACGCGCTCGGGTCAGATGACCAACCTCGAGGATCTGCAAAGTTTCAACCGCCGCGATGATTCGGCGATCTACACGTACGACTCCCGGAATCGATTGGAGTCGTGGGAGGACGCGGACGGCATCAAGAAGTGGTACACCTACGACAAGCTCGGAAACCTGATCGGACATGGTGTCGATAGCGAAGGCGGAACCAACCAGACCTTCACGACGGTAGACAGCACCAAGCCCCACCAGATTACGCTAAATCGACGCAACGAAGACTACGAGTACGACGCCGACGGCAATGTGATTCGGCGTTGGTGGACGCACTTCGTCTACGATTCCGCAAATCGCTTGGTGTGCACCGGTTCGGATGTGGGGCTGTGCGACGGGCCCGCTTACCGCTACGACGCCGATGGACAGCTGATGTACGACGGTGAGACCCAGGCGATCTTGATGGGCGAGTTGTTCAAATGGCGGCCGTATTGGGGCAACGCGGCGTATTCGAATCTCGTCGCCTTCGGCGAGGTGATCGGACAGGCGCGCCAAGACAACGCCAGCCTACGGGAGGCCGCAGATTCGTCTGCGTGGTGGCTCCCGATCCTCAAGGGCCCGCTCCTGTGGCTGTTGGCTGGCGCGGGTGGGCTCGGCCTGCTGGCGCTGCTCGCTTGGCTCGGGGCGGGGGCGGCGTTTGGCGAGCACCCGGCGACCGCCACACTTGCGCTTGTGCTTTCGGTGCTGCTCATCGCGCCACCGACCGCGTGGGGGATGGGCGCTGGCCAACCGCCGCCGGCGCCGGGAGATGACCAGGTGAGCCTGTTCTTCCGCAACCACCAGGGCAGTCTCGTGTTTGCTACGAACCCGGGCGGTCGACAAGCCTACGAACCGTTCGGAAAAGCACGCTACAGCAGGGGTGAGCGGAAATTCACCAATAAGCAGTTCCACTTTGCGAGCAAGATGTACTACTTCGGAGCGCGCTGGTACGACGCGGAGGCGGGGCGGTTTGCATCTGTAGATCCACTGGTTGCTCAACCCGAAAACCCACAACAGTTGAATGCGTATGGATACGTGCTAAACGATCCGGCCAACATGGTCGATCAAACAGGTTTGTTTACGATGTGCACTCCTTCCGGAAGGATCTGCTGGGGAAGGGGAGGAGGGCGGCCTCACAGGAATTATCCCGGTGGGTTTGCGCCATTTGCACCTAACTGGGTTACTCCGGCAACCGGACCCGTTAGCAATGGATTGGGTTCAACCTCAGCGTATTCGAACAAAACCAAGAATAGGATCATCGTTTATGACGACGATGGTTACCGATGGGTTTACCATTACTACGGTCCTGAAAAAAAGCCGCTGACCCAAGGGACAGACCCGTCCCGCACCCGCGAGGGTCCGTTCAACCCGGTGAAGTTCGGCGTTGGCGTAGTCAACGTGGCACGCGGTGGGCTTTCGATTCTTCGCGGAGTTGAGAAGCCAGACGATCCCAATGACTTGAGCGTGCCGAAGCGGCTCCTTCAATTGGCCTTTGGGTTTGGCAACTTCAATAGGGGCCTCACGCAGATGAGCGAAGCCGCCAACGATTCCGCTGGGCCGTCTGCAAGAAATCTGCTGGGCCTCGCTCCGTTTGGGCAGCTTTTCGACGACCCCTTGGAACCAACACCCCAAGAGTTCCTCGTGCGACGTTTTCAATCACTGAAGCGGGATCCCCGAGGAACTGCCAATCGGCTACTCAGGGAATTCTTTGCGCTCGACGGACCGTAGCCAGCGGAGGCGCAGCCATGAGACTGAAGTTGTCCAACCCTTTGAGAAAGGTCGCAGATTGGGACGTGCGCCTTCAACTTGCGGTGCTTGGCGTCATGTTCGTTGTTGGTCTATCGCTTGTTTTCTTCGAGGACTGTGGGGAAACAGACAGCGCTGCCTCCAACAATGATGCAGTTGGCAGGTTGAGCGCGGTCTCTGTCGATCACCTTGATCGCTGATCCCGGCGACTACAGGGGGAGCGACATATTGGTGAGCGGGCATTCCAGAGTATCGAGGGGAAAGTTGTTTCTCTTTCTGAGCGAGCAACATGCCCGGGCGGATGATTTTCAAAGTGCAGTCCTTCTCGACGAGACACTTGACGGCAAGCAGTTGGACAGCATCCCAGAGTGTCACGATCGGTTCGTGACGGTTTTCGGGTGGTTCGAGAAGCTCCCAATTGGCATCAACGGGATTACTGCAATCGAGAGAGTGATCGCCTACGGACCGAGCGGGGGCATCGACGCCGACTGTTTCTCGACGAACGGTACTGGTCCGTAGTTTCCCCACCGCCGCCTGGCTAGGGGCACGGGATCGGCATGGCACGGCCAGTAGACATTCGGCGATGGCGAACTTTAAAGCGAGAAAGAGATGGCTCTCGCCGAGAAAGCAGAACTGGATCGCGGTGGCCGTTCCCTACGTTGTTGAGGGATCGTTGAGGCCCCTTCTCCAATCGCGTATGCGCTCGCGTCGTGGGACCTTCCCGTGCGGTCAGTCGGCTTCGGGGTGCTTGACGGTCAGGACCGGGCAGGGCGCGAGGCGTACGACGCGTTCGGCGATGCTACCGAGCACGGCGTGCTTGAGTCCGGACAGTCCGCGCGTTCCCATCACGATGAGGTCCGCTTCGATTTCTTCGGCTGCCAAGCTGATCGCCAGCGAAGGGCTGTCGGCTGAAAGGATCGACTCGCTCTTGATCCCCTCATTGGACACCATTCCGTGCCAGTCGTTGAGGCGTTTTTCGGCAGCGTCGCGAATGTCGGCGCAATAGCCCGAGGGCATTACGATCCCGTA
>PVMK01127739.1_pt1 | contig 30584 bp, 26 predicted proteins | sample 1853481 | NCBI WGS metagenome assembly PVMK01 (sample SAMN08533507, study PRJNA380276) | Marine sediment metagenome, whole genome shotgun sequencing project.
GCTGCAGGCCAGGGCAAGAAACGATGTCGCCCGAAGGTCGTAGTCAGTACGGCTCCCTCGTTCAACATACGATAGTCGCGTATCAGTCCCCGCCCACCTCGGTATTTGCCAGCACCATAGGGAACGATGTCAAAGGCATACTGCTCAACCAAAATGGGGAAGCGCGACTCGCAGACTTCTACCGGGATGTTGTAAGTCTCCCCGTCTCCCTGGGCAACCAGGCCACTCTCGCCATCCCTATTGGTCCCAGCGCCCCAACCACCGGCCTGCGGCTCGACCAGGACATACAGGTTGCCCTCATCGTCTTTGCCAGTCAGGCTGGTACCGCAGATGCTCAAGAAGTGACCCACCGTCAACCGATCTTTGGCGATGGGATACAGGGCTTGCCATAATAGATCGACTGATGACGCGCCAGCTTCCCAATAGGTCGAAACCGGCGCTGGGCGTTTGGCGGTGAAAATTGTTCCCATTGGACAAATGACTTTCACGGGTCGAAAACAGCCGTCATTATTCGGATAATCGGATCTGGTGATGGCCTTAAATATAACACGGGTAGATGATTGCAGCCTGGCCCAGGTTCCATTGATCGGTCCTTTCACTTGAGGGGACGAGCCTGTGAAGTCGGCCGTGAAACCTTGCTCGTCTATGGTGACCTTCACCCGAATGGGAATCGGATCATCACTCAGCCCATCGTCATCCATGAAGTCTTCTGCCTCATAGACGCCCATTGGTAAATCGGCCAAGCGGTCCCAAGCGACGCGCTCGCCCTGATCCATCATCTCACTCACCGCCTGGCGATAGGCAGCCACGCTATATCGTTCGCAAAGCTCCCGGAGGCGCGCTTCACCCGCTCGAATTGCCGCTACGCCAGCATAAAGGTCGGAAAGGGTCATGTCAGGCAGTCGAACGTTGGCGGCGATAATATCGATGATGGCGTCCACCGGTTGGCGGGCGTCATATACTTTGATGGCCGGCAGCTGTAGTCCTTCCTGATAAATTTCAGTTGCATCGGTTGTCCAGCTCCCAGCGGCCATACCACCCACTTCGGTCCAATGCGCCTTATTCGCCGCGAAAGCTACCAGCTCACCTTCAAAAAAAATCGGCCCGATTAAACAAACATCCGAAAGATGAGTCCCACCTCCGGAGTAGGGATCGTTTGTTGCATAAATATCGCCGATCCTCATTGCTTCCAAGCCGAATTTTTCCACGATCGAGAGCACAGCGAACGGTAGCACACCGGTAAAACCCGGTACACCTTGAGCTTCCGAGATGAGCTCGCCATTGGGGCTGATCAGAGCGACGGCGTAGTCAAGCACCTCATAAATAATGGGACTCTTGCTGGCTTGGCCCAGCCGCACGAACATCTCGTCGGACACCGCGCGCAGGTGTTCCTGGATAATGTTTAAGGTGAATGGATCGATTGACATTGGTAAACCTCCCAGAATACCCTCAAGGATCTTTCTAGATTCTGCTATCCCTCAGCGCCCGCGTGGCTTTTTCATCAACGGTGAGATTCACGGCATCGATAACTACGCCGTAGATTTCTTCAGCCTGAGCGATGGATAGAACCTCGTAACGTACGTCCTGTCGTACAAGATTTGGGTCACGCTCAATCGGGTTGCCATACCCACCACCCACAGCGGTAATGAGCCGGGCGACATCACCGCGTCTCAACCGGTAACGAGCCACTTTGCCGAATCGTAACACAGGCTCTGTTTTCCCTTCTGGAATGATTTCAATAGCGTTGACTGAGCCATCTCCGCCGCCATCCATTCCCCACGGTGGGAACTTAAAGCGGCCGAATGTGGCCGTCAGGTCAGCTTCAGCACTTAAGATGCGATAATCACGCACCAGACCCAACCCGCCACGAAAACGACCGATACCAGCCGGCTGTATGTTGTTGAACTTGAATTGATCCACCAGGATGGGAAAGCGCGATTCACACACTTCAATGGGCATAATGAAAGTTTCGCCGTCGCCCGCAGGAACCATCCCGCTCTGGCCATCTCGGTTCACTGTCGCTCCCCATCCACCAGCCTGCGGCTCAACCAATACAAACTGGCCACGCTCCTCGTCAACACCACTGATGATAGTGCCACACACGCTCAGATGGTGGCCGACCGGCAGCCTATTCGAGGCGATGGGGAACAATGCCTTCCAGATAAGGTCACTGGCATAGGCCCCTGTCTCCCAATAGGTGGAAACGGCGGCCGGGCGCTGGGCAGTAAAGATAGTGCCATCGGGACAGACGACCTCCAACGGTCGAAAGAAACCATCGTTGTTGGGAAAGTGGGGATCGGTGGCTTCCTTGAAAATCTCCCGGCAAGAAACCTCTAACCCTGTCCATGTGGTGTTGATAGGGCCCTTTGCCTGGGGCGCCGAGCCAGTGAAATCGGCGAGGAACCGGTCGGGAGTAATAGTCACCTTGACACAGACAAACAGCGGCTCATCCGATAGTCCATCGTCATCAATCCACATTTCTGCTGAGTAGTGACCGGGTGGGAATTGGGCGAGTTTATCTTGCGCCGTCCGCTCGGCTCGGTCGAGCATAGCGGTCATCGTTTCGCGCAGTGCACTCACGCCATATTTTTCGCAAATGCCCAGTACACCTCGCTTGCCGGCATTGAGCGCGGCGACTCCGGCATAAAGATCGCCTAGGGTCATATCCGGCAGACGAACGTTGGCCCGAATCAGATCGATGAGTCCTTGCTCTGGCTCACCCTCCTTGTAAAGTTGGATACACGGCAGCTGTAACCCTTCCTGGAAAATCTCGGTGGCGTCTGTGGTCCAGCTGCCGGCGGCCATGCCCCCCACTTCTGTCCAGTGAGCTTTGTTGGCGGCGAAGCCAATCAGTGTTCCCTCGAATAAAATTGGAGAAACTAAAACGACGTCGGAAAGATGTGTGCCGCCACCAGCGAATGGATCGTTGGTGGCATAGACATCACCAGGGCACATGGACTTGACCCCGAATTTCTTCAAGATATCCCGGACGGCAAAGCTCAGGCAGCCAATGAAGCCTGGTACGCCTTCAGCCTCGGCGATAAGTTCCCCATCAGCCGTCACCAACCCGCAGGCCATGTCCAATACCTCATAGATGATCGGGCTTTGAGCCGTCCGGCCCAGTGTGATAAACATCTCCTCGGCCGATGCGCGTAATATCTCACTTATGATTTCAAGCGTGAAGGGGTCAGTTACGTCTGTCAAGTAAGGATCTCCTGGCCACGTAAGTGCACGCCGACGGCTGCTGGATCGTCGAAGAGGCCCCATGCTTCCACTTCTTCCTGCGGCGGGGCTTCACTGCCCCACATACGGCTCGGATACCAGCCGAAGCGTTCCGCCAACTCAACCAGGAATTCAGCATATTTGAATGGAGCGGTGACAGCGTCGACGACAGGCACGCCTAATTCCTCCTGCATCTTCTGATTGAAGCCATATTCGGCCGTGCAGCCTAGAATGAGCACTTCGGCACCGTCTTGATGAATGGCTTTACGACCCTCGGTCAAAAGGCGATCGCAGGTTAAATCGTGATCGACCTGGAAGTCGTGCACACCCAATTCCAACGAACGCATCGATACCATGGCGTGCTCGTGGCCATAAAGGCGCACGTTCTCGCGCATCTTGGGAATCCACTTGCGACGGCCTACTAGAACCGAAAAAGTATTGCCCAGGTTGCTGGCGATGGCAGTCGCCGATTGGCAGGGTGCTGTGACGACAGCGCGACCGGACACTTCGCGTGCCTCGCGTAAGCCCACATCGTAGAAGCAGCCAATGACGACCGCGTCGTAACGAGCGGCGGCCTGAAAAGTGAGGCGTATGATGTCGGCCACAACAAGCCCTTCGTAAGCATGATATTCCAGATGATTGGGCCGATCATCGGCTAAAGAAACCACGTCCACTTGGTTTTCCGATCGCTTGGCCGCATTTAGGGTATTCAACATGTCGGAGCTGAATACATCGGTTCCTATGGGGTCAATCCACAAAATGCGCATCGCCTTCCTCCTATTTACTTGATAGCCTCGATCGTTATTTAATCGTTATGTTCGCCGATTACTTCTTAAACCTCGAACATGTCACCTCGGTCAATCCAACTGCTTAGTCTGACCTTTCATAGAATATTGTACTCATGCTGGTGCGCTGACTGGTGACGAATATCTCGTCGGCAATTGCAATCAGCCCTATTATGATGATCTACAGGGCAAAGGGAGCATTTCTTTGGTTTGTCAATTTCTTCACAATACCCGACTATTTAGCCATCTCGATGTGCAGAAAACCGTATTCATCTCTCGTCAAATTCTGGTCGGGGAAGACCACCGTGGTCGAGGCTGGTTCCTCCACAACGGCCGGTCCTCTGATAGTAATCCCGACCGGCAATAATTCTCGTTCGAAGATGGTGGCCTCGTGGAACCCCAGCTCGTCAAAATTAACTCGGCGAATCTCCTTCTGAGCGCTTTTTAGATCGCCCATACCCCCGCCGAGTTTCCTGATTTCGGGTTTCTTCACATCTCCTAGGGCGATGATGTGGTAATTAACCAACTCCACCGGCGTGTCCAACCGGAAAGTATAGGTTTGCTCATGCAAAGCATGAAAGCGTTCGTTGATATCAGGCATCGCCTCGGCCGTGATCTGGCCACCGGGCAAAGAAACTTTAACAGTGTGTTCCTGTCCCATGTAACGCATGTCTGCAAACCGTTGGAAGGCCATATCACTCTCTTCAACGCCTTCAGATGCCATCTCATTCAGAGCTTGGCGCTCCAGGTCACTGAAGATGTTATTCAGCCGCTTGGGCTCAACCTGGTCGGTCCTCGTGATCAAGGTGCGAATATAGTCTCGGCGCAAATCAGTCATCAACATACCCCAGGCCGAGAAAACGGCAGGCTCTGTAGGGATGATGACCTTTTTCACACGCAGCTCGCGCATCAACGCACCGGCATGCATCGCACCCCCACCGCCAAAGGCGATGAGAACAAAATCTCGCGGATCATATCCTCGCCGAACCGAGACCAGTTTGAGGGCGTTAATCATGTTGGCATCAGCAATGCGGATTACACCCATAGCAGCCTCTTCAGTGTTCATGTTAAAGGCGTTTGCGATGGGGTCGAAGGCCGCGGCCGCCTTGCTCACTTCCAGGGGAATCGTGCCGCCAAGACAGTAGAAAGGATTTATGCGCCCGGCCAGTACATTGGCATCGGTGACGGTGGGTTTATCGCCCCCCCAGTTGAAGCAAGCCGGACCGGGATCAGCACCGGCGCTAACCGGGCCAACTCGTAGGGCGCCTGCCTTATCGATCCAGGCGATTGAACCACCGCCGGCGCCTATTTCCACAATATCAACGGTAGGAACCAGGATGGGATAGCCGGCATGGTCACGTCGGTGTTCGATCTTATATTCGGTCGTTATTCTGGGTGTATTATTTTCCACCAGGGAGGTTTTCGCCGTGGTGCCGCCGATGTCCAACGATATCACGTTCGGCTCGCCTAACATCTTGCCAATGTGGGCAGCGCCCGTGACGCCTGCAACCGGACCCGATTCGACCAGGTTAATGGGCGAAGACCTGCCTGCTTCGAAGGTAGCGCTGCCGCCATTCGACTGCATTACGTGCAAGGTATTGCTATCCATGCCCATGCTGACCAGGTCTCGTTCCAGATTATCCAGGTAGTCCTTAGCAATGGGGTGGACGTAGCTATTGAGAACGACTGTACTGGTCCGCTCATACTCGCGCCACTCTTGGGTGATCTGATGGGATACTGTCACCGGGATTTCAGGAGCGATCTGGTTGATAATCTCGCCGCATTCCACCTCGTGATTAGGATTGGCGTAGGCATGCAGGAAACAGACTGCGATCGCCTGTACGCCTTCGGCTATAAACGTCTCGACGGCCCTGCGCACATCTTCCTCGCTGAGAGGTGTTAATTCAATGCCTTTGTAGTTGACCCGCTCTTCTGCTTCCAGTCGCAAATAGCGCGGCACAAATGGCTTGGGTTTGGTGTAATACATATTGTAAATGTCTGGGCGGTTGGCACGGCCAATCTCCAGCACGTCACGGAAGCCTTTCGTTGTGATCAGGCCGGTCTTTACGCCCTTTCGCTCTGTCAGGGCGTTGATGATGACCGTCGATCCATGCACGAAAAAGTTAGTATCTGATACGGTAAGCTCAGCCTTTCTCAGTGTCTCTACTACTCCTTCGGCGAAGTTGTTTGGGGTTGTGGCGACCTTCATCATGCCAACTTCGCCGGTCTCCTCCTCGAGATAGGTCAAGTCGGTGAAGGTGCCGCCAATGTCACTTGCTACGCGCACTGTTAATCTCCTTTCGGTAATGCGACAGATGCTTCTTGAGCCGGCAATGGTTCGCTCACGTCTTTGGCGGTTGGTTCGTCATCTGACTGATCTTGGCTGATAGCCGTGGCGTGCTGTTCAAACAAGTGGCAACGGGCGATGTGCGCAGGTCCAATCTCGACCATAACCGGGTCAACTTGTTTGCAAATGTCCATAACATACGAGCAGCGAGTGTGAAAGCTGCAACCCGTGGGCAGGTTAACAGGACTAGGGATCTCGCCTATGGATTCCACCTTTTTGGGCTTGACAGCTTCCTCCTCGTCTGAGATCACGGGGATGGAAGACAAGAGCATCTGGGTGTAGGGATGCTGCGGGTTCTCAAAAAATTCGGAGGCTTCGGCTACCTCACAGATCTTGCCCAGATACATGATGGCAACGCGCGAGGCCACGTTCCGCATCAGGCTCAGATCATGGGTGATGAATAGATAGGACAAATTTAGCTCGCGCTGGAGTGTAATCAAAAGATTTATAACTTTGCCCTGCACGGATACGTCCAACGCGGAGGTTGGCTCATCCAATATGATGAGTGATGGATCTGTAGCCAATGCTCTGGCAATGGCCACTATTTGCTTCTCACCGCCGCTCAACATTCGCGGATATTTATGCATATACTCAGGCGGAAATTCGACCATGTTTAAGATTCGTAAAACCTCTTGGGTTCGATCCTTTTCTGGCTGGTGAATGCGAAGCGGAAGCTCCAGGATCGAGTTGATAGTATGGCGTGGGTTCAGCGACGAACCAGGATCCTGGAAGACGATTTGTATCTCCTTTTTGAGGAACATAGATCGCCCTTTTGGATTGCCAAACATATCTTCGCCGCGAAAGGTCATGATCCCTGATGTAGGTTGATACATACCCACTGTGATATAGGCGACGGTACTCTTCCCTGAACCTGATTCGCCTACCAGGCCAAAGGTTTCGCCCTCGCGCACAGTAAAAGATACCCCGTCCACCGCCTTTACCGCTATCGGTGTGCGCCTGATCGTACCCTCGTGACCAATAATAAAATGTTTTTTCAAATCTCTAACTGTTAAGATATCGTCGGTCATGGTACAGCCGTCGCCTGTGGCTCCGTTTCAATCACATCCTGGCCATATAAGAAGCAGGCCACCTCATGGTCTTCACCGATCAAATAACTGGGAGGTTTTTTATGGCGGCATATATCCATAACATGCGCACAGCGGGGATGGAACCGGCATCCGAGTGGGGGATCTCGGTAGCTGGGAATACGGCCGGGAATACCGGAAGCGATTCCTCCACCAGTGAGTTTGGGTACGGCATCCATCAGGCCCCGTGTGTAAGGATGTAAAGGTTCCGCGAAAAGCTTTCCTGTGGGAGCCACCTCGACCATGTTACCGGCGTACATCACGTAGACGCGATCGGTCATCTCACGCACAATGCCCAATGTATGGGTGATAAGGATGATGGAGCTGCCCTTCCTGGTTACCAGCTCGCGCAGCAACTTCAGGACCTGAGCCTGGATAGTCACATCCAGGGAAGTGCCCGGCTCATCGGCGATAAGTAGCTCCGGATTGGTAGACAGGGCCATGCCGATGCATATACGCTGGCGCATGCCACCACTGAGTTGAATGGGGTAGCTATCAAGCATACGTTCCGGATCGGCCAGGGCCACCTCTTTCAAGGGGATAAGGGCCTTCTCACGGAGCTCACTCTTGGACAGCTTCTTGTTTTCTGGCGATGCGTTTTTGATTATCGGCTCCATTTGCTGTCCGATCGTAAATACCGGATTGAGGGCGGCAGTAGGATCCTGGAATATCATCGAAATGCCCCCGCCACGTACTTCACGGATTTCCTTATCCTTCATCTGTATCAGGTTCTGATCCTTGAAGATGATCTCGCCAGTGGTGATGCGTGCCGGCGGCATCGGCAAGATACGCAGAATGGCTTTCATGGTGGTGGTTTTGCCACAACCCGTTTCACCAACCAGTCCGACCTTCTCGCCAGTGTAAACTTTGAAATCGATGCCGTCCACGACCTTCAAGATACCCCCATATACCTTGAATTCAACACTCAGGTCTTTAATCTCGAGTAGAGTAACTGTTGACACGCTACACTTCTTCGGCGGCGAACATGTCGCGCATTCCATCTCCAAGCAGGTTAAAACCCAAAACGAGCATGACGATGGCCATTGCAGGAAAGAAGGAAATCCACCATAGATCGGGCAAAAATTTAGCTCCACTGGCCACCATGGTGCCTAATCCGGGCTTGGGCGGCTGTACACCTAGCCCAACAAAACTGAGGGAGGCGCCAATAATAATAACCCAACCCATATCGAGGCTCATCTTGGTGAATATAGGCGAAAGCGTGTTAGGTAAGATTTCGCGAAAAAGGATGTGCGGAGTGCTGGCTCCAATGATCTCAGCCGAACTAACGTAAAACTCGTTTCGCTGGGCGCTGGCTAAACCATAGACCAGTCGTGTATACCATGGCCACCACATGAGCGAAATGGCGATCATCGAGTGGGTCAGGTTGGGCTCCAGCACGGAAGCGATAGCCAGGGCCAGGATCAGAGGGGGCACGGCCAGGAATATGTCGGTGATACGCATGATAAATGTATCAGTACGAGAGCCCTGATAATAGCCGGCTACTAGGCCGAGAGTCACGCCAACGGGCACCACCAGCACTAGGACGATCAGTCCCATAGTAATTGAAAAACGAAAACCATAGATAGTCCGACTGAAGATATCACGACCAATCTCATCGGTTCCGAAATAATACTCACTGCTGGGTGGAAGACTGGCGTTGGCGAAGTCGGTGAAGGGTTTGGTCGCATGATCTGGGTAGGGGACAATATACGGAGCAAAGATGGCCAGTAATACGATTATCAGGATGGTTACCCCGCCAACGATTGACAGTGGGTTCCTCGAAAATTTATACCAGGCCCGGCCCAGATTCTCGCGCCTGCTTTCTCGCTTTAGGCGCTTTAACTCTTCGTCTGATAGTAGCCCTGGGAGGTCTACAGCTTGCTCGGCCATGTTTAATCACTCCTCGCAGAACGTAAACCGATTCGCGGATCGAGTCGACCGACAATGAGGTCAACGACGATATTGACCAGGATGAAAACGACACCAAGTACCAAGATCACGGCCGATATGGCATTGAGATCTTTTCGCAAGATAGCGTTCATACCATAACGAGAAAGCCCGGGCCAGACAAAAATGAGTTCGACCAGAGAAAGCGTTGCTTAGTCCACCGGCAAAGTCAAGGCCCATGATGGAAACGGTGGCGATGAGAGAGGGCTTGAGTAAAAAGGTTCGCGTGACCTTTCCCTCAGGAACGCCGAAAGCACGCCCAGCGGCAATGTAATCTTTTGACAGATTTTCGGACATGCTGGCTCGGGTGATGCGTGCCTCTTGAGCCATCGAACCCATGGCCAGGGCCAAGGCGGGAAGAAACAAATGGTGGATTGAGTCGAAGAATGCCGGTATGTCGCCGGCCAGAAGGGTGTCAATAGTCATGAAGCCGGTGACGGTTGGCGGCCGGGTGGTGCCTTCACTCAGCCGGCCGATGGTCGGAAACCAATCGAGAATGAGGCCAAACAACAGCAGAAACAGGATAGCGAAAACAAAAGAGGGTGTTACCACCCCCATATATGAGATGACCCGTACAACGTTATCGACAAGTTTATCCTTATGATGGGCGGACAGTGCCCCAAGCCCGATGCCCAGACTGGCCGTCATCATTAACGAGAACAAGGCCAATTCCAGCGAAGCCGGGAAGAACTCCTTGATGTCTTGAGCAACCCCGCGCCGGGTAACTAGCGATATGCCAAAATCGCCCTGAACGGCATCGTATAGCCAGTAGGCATATTGCACAGGGAGTGAATCGTTGAGGTGCATTTGCTCGCGCAGATTATCGACCACCCAGTCGTCGGCCCGGGCGCCAACAGCCACGCGAGCCGGATCGCCAGGCATAACCCGGGCGATGAGGAAAATAACCACTGATAAACCCAGCAGCACAAAGATGGCGTGAAACAACCGTCGTGAGACGAATGTCAGCAGTTTCATATTAATACCTGAAATTAGATGGAGCCCCTAGGATATTGTTCCAATTACCCAGAGACTTCCATACAGAATTCACTCGAGTCGTTGCCCGGAAGACTCTTACAGAGCTATTTGTTCACGGCGATGTCGGGCATGTAGAGCTCATATCCAATAATGCCTGTAACCTCGCCTCGTGCAGCTGGCCAATCCACGTAATCCTGGAAGGCCTGCTTCTGAATTTGGTCATAGACAAAGATTGACGGCGCTAATTCGGCGATGTAGTCCTGTAATTCGGCATACTTCTGATATCGCTCGTCCTGATCGACCGTAGACAGGGCATCATCAATGTTAGCGTCAAACTCTTCGTCCAACAGCCACTCGTTCTGCAGCCACTGATCAGCCGAGCTAGAATGGTAACGTTGCCTGAGCATCGAACCTGCTTCGGGGGAGTCAGAGGTCACATAGATTGATACGATGTGCGGGCTGGTGTCCTGAGCACTTGTGGCTTCGACAACACTTAGCCATGGAGAAGAGACGACTTTGACCGTCATCCCAATGTCAGCCATATTGGCCTGGAACAAGAGGGCAAACTTCTCCTCGGCAGGTACTTCAGAAACCCATTGGAACTCAACCGGATTGTCATCTAGGTTGTCAGCGTACTGGCATTGGGCCAGCTCTTCCATGGCCTTGTCCAGATCGCGGGTAAAGACGAAGACATCAGGATTGTGGCCGGCCGTGGTCGCCGGAGCCGGACCCTTGGATTGCTGGGTGCCTTCCCATTCAAGGGAAACGGCCGTGGCGTAGTCAAATGCATAAGCCATAGCTCGTCGGCAATGGACGTCGTCTGTGGGTGGAATGCGGTTGTTGATCATGAAATAAAATTCGTTGATGGTGGGGAAGGCAGCGATTTCGACACCTTCGATATCATCGAGGGATTCTAGGGCTTCAACAGTCTGCCACTGGTCGCTGATCTCCAGCTCTTGATTGGACATCAACGTTTTAACGGTGATCGATTCAGTTGTGGCGATAAAACGTACCTCGTCAGGAGCATTCTCGACGAAGTCTCCCCACCACTCTTCGTGTTTTTCCATCAGGAGGAACTCTTCCAGTGGAAACTCGACGACCGTGTAGGGACCCGAACCGGCATCGTTGGTAAGCAACCACTCTTTACCGTAGTCTCCGTTATCGCCATAAGGGCCATCGGCCAGCGCGTTTTCGCGAACCAGATCCTCATTGAGAATGTACAGGCGAACCATGTTGGCCAGGAAGAGTCCGGTTGGCTCGGCCAGGGTGAACTGCACACTGTAGTCGTCGAGAGCCTCAGCCGAATCCGTGCCAGCCATTAGGTAAGCGAACCCCTCGCCGATGTCGTTTAAGCGATTAAAGCTGTAGACGACATCACTGGCCTGCACCTCACTGCCATCATGGAATTTAGCTCCCTCTTGCAGTTTAAATGTCCAGACGGTACCGTCGTCAGAAACCTCCCACGATTCGGCTAACCAGTGATCATATCCTCCACCGATGGTGGGGAAGACGAGCGAATCATAGAGGTTGGTCAGGGCAGTAGAGCTGGAGAAGTCATCGCCGACTGCGGGGTCAATAAACGTGGGCCAGGAAAAAGTAGCTCGTAGAACGCGTTTTTCCTCCATGGTTTCTTCTTCGGCCGGAGCTGCTTCTTCTTCGGCCGGAGCTGCTTCTTCTTCGGCCGGAGCTGCTTCTTCTTCGGCCGGAGCTGCTGCTTCCTCAACCGGCGTAGGAGTCGCATCTTCTGCGCCGCAAGCAGCCAATAGCAGCATTATCAGGATAAAGATTGGCAATATTTTCTTCATGGTTTCTCCTCCAAGAAAAGCAATGCCAGGGCACTGCATTTAGGGCTACCGGTTATTCTGCCGACCTATGCCGGTAGCCAAATGGCAAAAACGGACGTCGATCTTTACATCTAACCCATCTATCACCACCTTTTCTTCTTTGTACGACCTTGAACAGCACGAAGTCTTTTCAAGAACGTTACTGGTCTAGAGATACAAGGCTCTCATCATAATTAAGTGTCTCAATGACGATCTCACCCGTGGTGACATCGCCATCAAGTTTAGCCAGGAACAAGATGGTATCGGCCACTGTCTCAGCTGAAAGTGCAAGTTTGGGATCCATTTGTGGTGTCGCTTCCCAGCGCATGGGTGTGTCCACTGGTCCAGGACAAATTGCTACTACCCGGATATTTTCAGGACCTAACTCTTGTGCCAGGGCGCGACTGAAGCCGATCACTCCAGCTTTCGCCGCAGAATATGCTGTCACCGTGGCGTGTCCTGTCAGCCCAACTTTCGATGCGATGTTCACCACAAGTGCTGAATCCGATCTACCGAGTAGACCGAGAAAGGCCCGTGTGCACAGATAGGTTCCCTTAAGATTAGTGTCCATTACCCGATCCCAGTCCGCTTCCGAAGTGGTAGAAAGAGGTGCAATCAGGGCCACACCCGCACAGTTCACTAGAATATCGATCTGGCCAAAAATCTCCTGCAACTCGGCAGCTAAGGATTCAACATCTGTGGACAATGTCACATCCACGACCAGAGCCATTGCCTGGCCACCTTGCGCCTCGATCTCGGCAACCACAGAATCGAGTTCGGGTTTGTTGCGTGCGACCACGACTATGGTGGCTCCGGCTGAGGCGAGCTTTAGGGCAGTGGCCCGCCCAATACCGCGCCCACCGCCGGTAATCGCTGCGACCTTCCCCGTTAAGAACATGAGTCACTATTTCTCCTGCAGCAGGCGGATCAGCGTATCGGCCGTTTGCTGCAACCATAGGCGGGTCAGATGCTCGGCCGTCTTGGCGTCACTTCGCTGAAGCACCGTTAGAAGTTCCTCGTGATGGGCAACAGTGTTCATATAAAGCCGATCTAGTGAGAAAGCCATGCGACGATACGCGTCGGCCAAATCGAGATGCTGCATGATCATATCATACAGACGTTGTTGTTTGGGAATGGTGTAAAAAGTGCTGTAGAACTCACGATTGACCCTGAGCAGCTGAAGGCGATCCCCTAGCTGAAAAATCTCTTTCATCTGGCGCACTAGCGATTTCAATTGCTGAAAATCGTCATCGGTGATGAGTTGGGTGGCCAGATTAGCCGCATAGCCTTCCAGGGCAATGCGAACACAGTAAATCTCTTCCAGGTCCCTCAATGAAAAGTCGGTAACGGAGGCACCTTTATAGGCAGAGAGTGTTACAAGGCCTTCGGAAGCGAGCTGGTGTAGCGCTTCGCGAACCGGCGTACGGCTGACTCCCAATTCCTCCGCAAGATCACTCTGTATGAGACGTTCACCCGATCCGAGTTGGTGACTCAGGATCAATTCACGAAGGTAGCCGACAATGGACTCCTGCGTCGTTTGGCGGGTCAGGAGAGTTATCTCAGGCTTTTCCTCCTCCATATATGATGTTTCCTCAGGTGTTCGAAGAGGTTTAGATCTTTAGGGTGGACGCTATCGGGAAATACATCACACAGCAAATCCTTTGCCCCGTGATACGTTAAGGATCCAAGCTATTGTATACAATATACAATGCGTAAAAGGCGTTGTCAATCCTCGACTGTCAGTAGCCAATATGTCAATTCGAGCTCATCTCTTTGACCAAAAAGCAGTGGGCATAGGAGGACGGATTGACTTGAGGTACTTGATCGGACTTGATTTGACCGACCAAGGCCTGATTTTAGAGCAGTCGTCCACCGTGGTCCCCGTCTATATATAGCACCAATAGAAACAGCATTGAATCATCTCCATTTCGGGACTTATACGCAGAATAAAAAAATCTTGGCTACCTCTGGGGAATAACGCGAAATTCGCCGGAAATGAGAATACTAGCCAAAATAATCGTAAAAACAGCGCCCTCAATCTTAGCTGTTTTAGCCCAACCTCAATCCTGATTGCCTACCTCTATAGTCCGTCTTCCAGAACTCACATCCGTGTGGTCAGGGGTTCGAGTCCTACCGTGATCGCTTCCTCCCCTTTCAGAACTAAAACTCACTCCATCAGTTTCGAAAGCTAAAAATGAGCATAGGTAGAATCGGAAGCTTTCTCTTTTCCTTCTGTGTCAACATAGAATGAGACGCTCCAACCTTAGAAATTAGTGTAGAATTCAGAGGGCGGAGGAGGATAAGGCCTCCATGTTCACGACATAATAATAACTATTGGACTAGATGGACATTGCGGACGCTGAGAAGTTGGCTAAAGGCTTGAACTGCGGGCCTCAAATCCTTATGTTGGGCTTAGACGAGCAGAATCCATCATGTCTCAGGTTTATTACGTCGCAAATAAATTACGCAATAAACTACACCAACACCCAAAGCGCCGCCGATAATGTTGCCGATCGTCACTGGAAGTAAGTTGAGCAAAAGGAAGTTTCCCCAGGTCAATGTTGCATAGTCCGCGGCCGAACTCCCACGATTATTATTTCCCTGTATGTCAAGAGAAGAAGTGTATCTAGTGACGTGTTTGACCACACCTCAGTTCTGAAAACAATTTTGATGAGATATTGTAATCTATAGGAATGCGACGAGAGCGAAGACTGGATGTCAAAACGCGTATTTCGTTCAATTAGCGTCGCGGAACTTTTATCAGAAGAAGTAGATAGGGAAAGTATTGTTGCTCAGATTTTGAAGCTAAACGGGTGTCTTGAGGATTTGGGAAAGAGATTAGAGGATTATCGCCTTCAACTTGAGGCCAAAAAGGTAGAGGAAAAGAAATCCCGGGTTATTTAGTTAACCATGAATCATCACACCTGCAACAATTACTAGAAAGTGTAGACAAATCAAGCTGGGGCACTGGATGATGAGAATGTCCTCTGGCGATTTGTCTGACAGGGAATATTAAGGCAGAAAACGTCGATATAGCTGGCGAATGCTGGCTCTGGGCGAGCAATCATCAGTTAGCGAACTGATTCGCTGTCTTTACGCAACCTATCGCTCTCATTTGATATTGTCACAAACAGTACAAACAGTGCCGTCATACCTGGCGCTTGCATCTCATGTTGGCACCGCTTTAGATGAAGTTTGAGGCAGAAAGGCCCTAGCATCTGCTACGGCCGTCCTAACTATTAATATAGTTAGGTGCGTTCGCTTCCAATTTTTCCGCGGATAGCGGCTTTGTACAATGGCTACCAAAGCCATCATGACCCATATAACGATGCTTCCTGATGTGGAACGCCGATTCACTCCTCTGCAGCCACACCACATTTCTTAAGTGTATCCAGCATGAGGTACGGGAACCAATCAGTAGATAAATTGAAAATTGACTCATAATCAGTTACTATGCCTGCCTAAACTTGAAGGTGTCGAAAAGTTGTTTGGGAAATAGAAAACAAGTCATTTTCATGTCTAGACGTTGGCAGGAGAACATCGCTGCTATTTTGGTGTTTGCTCTAATTGCTACGCTGCTTCTCAATAAGGCCCTATTACCCACCTACACTCTGCTGCCCCTAGACCTGATCCAGACCATTGCTCCCTGGAACGATTTAGATCTGGGACCTTTGGCTAATCGCCTGATCTCAGACCCCTTTTACTCATTTTATCCCTGGCGCTTTTTTCTCACTGACGCCATTCAATCAGGACAGTTTCCCATGTGGAACCCGGGCATCATGACCGGCGTGCCTACAATCGCCAATCCCAATTTTCAACCCTTCTATCCACCCAATCTATTGGCAGCGTTGGTTCTGCCAGCGAAACACGCTTTACCCTGGTTGGCCTGGATTCAGCTGACCGCTACCGGAGCGTTGATGTATTTTTTCCTGCGCCGCCACCGTTTACATTGGCTGGCTTGTGTCTTGGGTGGTGGTATCTGGCTCCTGAACGGCTATACCTTGGTTTGGCTGGAAAATCCCCAACGCCTTAGCACGCTAGCCTGGATGCCAGGCATTTTTTGGGCTTATGAAGCCGCTTCTCAGGATAAGAGAGCCGGTTGGGCAGCGCTGGCCGGTTTATTCCTGGGATTAACCATCCTCGGCGGCCAGATGCAATTCGTTTTTGGCATAGCAGTCCTGTTGGGTCTTTACAGCCTGGTAAAAGCCACGCTTTTCGTGCGGGAGAACCAGCGATGGCCATACCGGCCTCTCGTATATCTGGCTCTGACTGGCCTGATCGGCCTGGGCATTGGCTCACTGATCCTCTTACCGGCCGCAGAGTTCGCAGAGATAAGCCAGCGCATTCGGTTCACGGCCGACGGGATTCAAAACTCTCGCTGGCCGCTGCATCAGATTGTGAGCCTAATTGCGCCAGATTTCTACGGCAATCCGGCCACAACGGTACCTTTTTGGGGATCAGTCAACTACGCCGAGGTGACAGCCTATTTCGGCGTCGTCGCCTTATTGCTCGCGCTGACTGCCCCATTTATCGCGCCGCGTAGGCCGTCAATTTATTACGCCCTGACCCTGACTGTGGGGACAGTTATCCTAGTACTGGGCACGCCGGTGGCCCGCTTACTTATCTGGCTACCTGGCGGAGAGTTTGTCTCTTTAGGGCGTCTACTGTTCATGATACCGTTTGCCGGCGCCTGGTTGGCTGCTGACGGGTTGGATGGCTGGATAACAGCCGCTTCGAGCAGGCAGTTACGATACCGGTGGTTGATCCTTGGCATGGCATTACTTCTCCTTGTTGTAATTGTCATTGGGACTGGTGTTCACTTAGGCGATCGCCTAGAAGGGCACCGGCAAGATATTATACTCGTCCTGGTTCGCAGCGGCGTTTTCCTGGCCCTCGCCGCCATATTCTTGTTGCTCATGAGCAGGCGGCTTAGAGTAGCAGGCGCCCTGTTAGTAGCCCTGGCCCTCGTGGACTTGCTCTCCTGGGGTTGGAAATTTAACCCGATCATCTCCACCGATTATCTCTACCCTGACAACGCAGTTGTCCAATCGTTGAGACAGGATGATTCTCTTTTCCGGGTACTACCTCTCCAGTCGGGAAGTGTCGTCTTTGGGCCCAACGTTTTGACCGTCTTCGGTTTTCAGGAAGTGGGCGGTTACACGTCCTTGATCCAGAATCGCTACCGGCAACTATTCAAAGCCATCGATGACAATGTGGACATCGATTGGATGGCGCCTAACACCAACATGCTGGTTATGAGTCGCTTCGATCCCCTGGTTAGCTTACTCAATACGAAATATGTGTTGTCCACCAGCGACTTGTCCTTTGGCACGATCCTCCTGACAAGCCATGAAGGCTGCGCAGCGCCTCTACCCCTGGATGATGAACCGCTGACAGGCTCCCTGCTTGCTACCGCACCGGGATTGAACAGGATTGACCTCACCTTGGACAATATTGAGACGTCGTCGAAAAAGACCCTCGAATTCTGGTTATGGCGCGACGAGGAAAATGGAGAATTGATCGCCCAAATCACACAAGAGGTGAACCAGGTTTCAGAAAGCGGCGTCCAATCCTTCTTTTTTGCCCCAATTTCCGACTCCGCTGGTCAGACATTCGTCTGGGGCATAGCTGGTCCAAAAGACCTGACTATGTGCCACGATGAAGAAAAACGGCCGCAATATGCTGCTTACGCGACTTGGCTTCAAGATAAAGGAATCATGCAAGGCGTTTGGGTCTATGAGAATCCCAACGTTTTACCGCGGGCTTTCATGGTTCACAATATCGTGCAACGATCCGAGGACCAGGTTTTGGAGACGCTTCAAGATCCCTTATTCAATTGGCATCGCAGCGCCATTGTCGAGGGTGAGATTCCGGACTGGCAACTGGCCGAACTGGAACGGACGCCTACATTAGGCCAGAGCCAGGTCACCATTACGGACTATGATCTGCACCAGGTGAACGTCACCATCGACGGCGTGACGGCCGGACTGTTGGTATTAAGCGATGCTTTCTATCCAGGCTGGTCGGCGACTGTTGACGGTTTGCCAGCTCCCATTCACCGTGTAGACGGCGCCCTGCGCGGTGTATTCGTCCCGGCCGGGCTTCACGACGTACGCTTTTCATTCAGGCCTACGACGCTTACAGCGTCTCTGGTTCTACTCGGCATAAGTCTGCTTCTGGCGGCGGTCCTGATCGGATTTTCACTATGGAACAGAGATACATCCTAAATCTCAATCGCATCGGCGACGCTGTGGAGCCTCGGGGTAAGGAAGCAGCCGAATAAATACATCATCAGGAGATTGTTCAACCTCGCTGCCGCCATTCTCTCCCTGCACTTAATCAAGATTCAGGTGGCGGTGTCCTCGGTGGCATCCCCACGCTGGAAAGAGTATTCACGCTTCACTCGTTAGAACGGCCGCAATAACCAGTACAAAGGATAGAGTGCATCGGGCAAGGGCAGCACCATCCAATCCCTGGGGTTAATCGGTTATTTTATCAAGGTATTCCACTTATAGCGCAAGCCTTCTTTCAATCTCATCCAATAGAACATGTGCCTAATCGCAAGAACATTTTCCATTTCATCGTCAGTAATTTTCGCGCTCAAGATAAGTTTATGTGAATGGTTCGTCACGCTTTGGGCGGCCGGCTCAGCTTCAATAAGCGCCTGCATCTTTTCTGGTATGGGTGTTTTTAATTGACGCCGATGCGCATTTCTAATTGACGTTGACCGAAATTCATGCTTTTTTTGGTCTAAATCCGCTGGTTTAGGTCGAAATCAGGCGAATTCAGACCATTCTATATAGCCGAATTTCTATTCACGGCTTTAGGCGGACTTACCAGACTACTACGGCGAAGTTCTGTCGTGTGCCAATTGATTTTTGTGTCCGACTTATCGGTAAATGTCTTAGTTAATGGCGCTAGCCGAGTTTCGTTGTTAACGCTAAATTCTATCGGTGGACCTGGGCCAACGGAAACGGGACCCGCCTAACATGCAAAATTGTACGGTTCTGGGAGATACCCACACCTACGAGTTTTTAGCCTTCCGCATCTTTCGATAATGTTTAATGTAGCGCATCGAGTATTCATCACGCCCCAGTACCAAGTCAATGGCACGAATCGTACTGGTGAGTTTCGCGGGATTGGTGATGGCACAATTTACACCCATTTGGCTTACTAACGCTAGAAAAGCTTGATTAACGATCTGGCGCTCCGGTAAGCCAAAGCTGACATTGCTAGCACCCAACGTCATATTGACGCCGATTTCCTTACGGATGAGTTCGATGGTGCGTAACGTCACCATACCGGCCGTATGATCGGCGCTAACCGCCATAGCCAGCGGATCAATAACAATATCTTCTATCGGTATCCCTAGCTGTCCTGCTCGTTCGACGATCTTGGTCGCAATAGCCAACCGTTTTTCCGGATCCATGGAAATACCATCATCGTCGATGACCAGGCCGATAACTGGTACGCTGAATTCTTGAACGATGGGCAAGATAGCTGTCAACGATTTCTCTTCGCCATTAACCGAGTTCACTAAAGGGCGACCGGGCGCAACTTCGAGACCCGCTGCCAACGTTTTTGGATTGGGTGAGTCAAGACAGAGAGGAACATCGAAGGCGCCAGAAACGGCCGCAACCACTTCGCGTATCACGTCTGGCTCATCAATGTCGGGAACCCCAACATTGATATCCAATACATCTGCCCCTTCTTGAATCTGGCTGTCAGCCAGCTGGAGAACGAAATCATAATGCCGTTCCGTGAAAGCTTCAGTCAGCTTTTTTCGTCTCGTGGGATTGATACTTTCCCCAATGACGGTCATTGGACCTTCGGAGTTGATCGTGACAGTCTTGCTGGTTCCTTTTAGGATGGTTTTCATCATTAATTTCTTTGCTCGTACATAAGGACTTTATCAATATTAGCTACTGTGCTTATGCAACAAAGGCTTTGGCAATCGAAGCAGCCTTACCGGCATCAGCAGCATATCCGTCAGCGCCAATCTGATTCGCGTATTCGGCTGTTACGGGCGCACCGCCAATTATGACGCTTACATCATCCAGAACACCAGCATCACGCATGGCGTCGATTGTGACTTTCATCATTGACATAGTGGTCGTCAGTAAAGCCGACAAGCCTACCACTTGTGGAGCGTTGACCCGAACTGCCTCGACGAAAGTTTCCGGTTTTACATTGACACCCAGATCAATTACCTTAAAACCAGCGCCTCCTAGCATCATTGATACCAGGTTCTTGCCAATGTCGTGCATATCCCCTTGCACAGTGCCAATGACGACTATGCCGATAGGCTCCACCCCCGATTCAACCAGATAAGGTCTGAGGACGGTTAGTCCTGCTTGCATAGCTCGCGCTGAAACGAGCATCTCCGGAACGAAGTAATCGCCTTCTTCAAATAAACGACCGACTTCGGTCATCGCCGAAATCATGCCTTCTTTCAACACCACCTCCGGGGCGACACCGCTGTCGATCGCTGTCTGTACGTCACCTGGCGTACTGGTCATATCCCCTTCTAGGATGTTTTCATACAATGTTTCTAATTCAGGTGTCATGTTGGTTTTTCCTCATCAGTCAGATTGGAATATTGAATTTCAGACAGAATCCGCAGCCTTTGTTCAGCTTGTTCGGCGGTCAAATCCCGTTGGACCCCGGCTAGCATTTCGTAACCGAACAGGATCTTCTTCACAGTTGCCGCGCGCAACAGAGTCGGGTAAAAATGGGCATGGAGCTGCCAGTGAGCACAAGCCTCCATGGAACTGTACTGGCTTCTACCCGTCTGGGTCGATATCCTTTCATTCCACGATTACGTCCCAATTCTCTGCTGATCGTGGATTTGTGAACATTGATCAGACGTGCAATTTCCGTTTGGTTGTGTGCTGCTTTCATAAGGGCAATAATCTGGTATCTTTGTTCTTGGGTAAGCTGCGTGTAGGTCTTCATCGGTGCTCATTTGATTTGGTTGATTTAAGAAGCTCAGATGCTACCGTAGCTTACTTCTTGTCCCAAGCTTTAAAGTTGCACTTGTAAGTTGAATCTACGTTCCCATTCCAGATCGGCATAATCAACTAATAAAGTTTGGCCGTATTTTTCATATTAGCGCCTTTGCTGCTCATCCTCACTGGCCGGTTCATTGGGTAAACTGTCACTGGCCCAAATCTGCCCAAGCGGGTGGGGATTGGAGCAATCCATTACCGAGCCTTTGTTTTCAAAAATCTGTACCCAACGATAAGTTCGACCCAATTCAAAGAGTTGCTCTGCCCAGCTGTCAGCGACGCGGCGAATAGCGGATGGTTCTATTTGTGACAACGTCAGACCATGCCGCTGCGAAAAGCAAATCACCCGACTGGTTCCTATCACACTGCGAACCTGTAAAAGTGGATGAGTTGCGTTTTCTGCTGGCGAATTGTCCGGCAATATCGCGGCAAAGTCATTGATGAATACATTTGTTGACAGATATTGGGGAATCTTGGCACCGCTGGCGCGTTCGTTACCTGGGCACAGATAACATGTTGGATCACAAGCTGGCCGGTTTTCCGCCGGAAGCTTCTCGACCTGGCCCTGCCACGGCTGTTTCATTCGGTGCGGTGAAATCAATACCCATTCCCTGGAGCGGGGATTCAAACGCCGATGGCGTGAATCAGAAAATGGTGTGCTCATAGCTAATTGTTCAGGATATCAAGGTTCAGTGGGCCTGCACCTGGAGAGGCAACCACGGCAAATGTGCGCGGTTGAATTCCAGTCTTTGCCGCGTATGTTTTCTGAACATGGTCGCAGAAATCAGGAACATTGTCTTCCTTGACCATGGCCACCATGCAGCCACCAAAGCCAGCACCCGCCTGTCGCGCAGCCACGACACCTGGACCGCTTTTCATCGCCTGCATCATCGATTCCATCGCCGGCACGCCAATTTCGAACAGTTCAAGAGCACCTTTGTAAGAAGCTGTAAATAGATCATTCAGAGCTTTCGAATTAAAAGTAGGTAGAACGGCTGCAAGATCCAGCACGCGCTGATTTTCTTCAATGATGAAGCGACAGCGCCTAGCGACTAACGGCGGCATTTCAGCTTCGAGGACGATAAATTGCTCGAGAGTTACATCGCGCAAAGCTTGGATAGTGGGGTCGTATTGTTGCAGAATTCGAACCCCTACTTCGCATTGCGCGCGACGGTCGTCATATTCTGAACCGACCAGATTGCGCCCGTTACGCGTATCAGAGATGACGCCGCGAAATGCATCAGCGATTCGTATGTACGTACTGTTCAGATCGCGACCAGCTAGTTGCAAAGCATGGCCCGCTTTGCCCATAGCCGAGCTGTACTGGTCAAGGATGCCGGTGCTAACGCCAACATAATCGTTTTCGGCCTTTTGACCGAAGAGAGCCATGTTGACTGGGGCTAGTTCAAATCCGCCGATCTGCTGAAAGGAAACGGCCGTGGCCATTTCAATCGCCGCCGATGAACTAAGACCGCTGGCAAATGGTACATTGCTGTGGATCAGTCCATCAAATCCTTGCAGTTTATGACCTGCCGCTTGCATGACATAGGCCATGCCTCGCACATAGTTGCTCCAGTAGCGATCCTGCCCGCGTTCAATCTTATCCAGACTAAAGATGTCTTCACCGGCAATATTCATTGAACGAATCCGTACTTGCCGGTCCGCACGTGGTCGGGCAGCGATCCAGGTGTCACGGTCAATAGTCATGGTCATGACATAACCCATGTTGTAGTCGGTGTGAGTGCCCATCAAGTCAACACGTCCTGGCGCGCGAGACCAATAGATCGGCTGCACACCAAAGGCTTCCTGGAATGTGTCGAATATCGTGTTTTTTCTAGCTTCCAAGTCGATCACAATTCTTCCCTGGTGAGACAGCCTAAAAAGCTCTAAATGCATCCAACATGGCAAATACATTGGCCATGGGAATGTCAGTCATCATGCGGTGCGAAGGGGCAATGAGCAAACCAGTTCCGTCCGAAGATAATTCAGCGGCGCAATCGGATACAGCGTTTCTCACTTCGTCTGGCGATCCGTAAGGCAGCACAGTCTGGGTAGAAATGCCACCGTAAAACGCCAAATCTCCCCTGAAGTTCTCGCGCAGCCAGGCATGATCAATAACTTCTGGCTGTACTGGATTGAGCGTCGTCAAGCCGATCTCTACAAGATCAGGCAAAATCTTCTGAATTTGGCCATCTGAGTGCATTAACACCGGTAGCCCTCGCTCTCGAAACGGTGCGAATAGCTGAGCCAGACGCGGTTTGATGAACTTGCGCCACATACGTGGTGAAAACAGCAAGTTCTTTTGCGCTCCATAATCGTCGCCAAAATAGCCGCCATCAACCCCCAGATCAAGGTAACGGTGAATGAGCGCTAGTTGAATTTCTGTGATGCGATCCAATAGATCATTGGTAAAGCCTGGATCCGTAGCCATATCCATGAAAAACTGTTCAAAACCACGCAATGTCCAGGCTCTTTCAAACAGCACGAATCCGAAGTTCGGAGTCAAAAAATAGGTATCCCCGTAAGCTTCTATGATCTGTTCTGCATCCTTCAACAACTGCGGATCATGCGGGTCAGGCCAGAGATGATTATCGAGCTCAGACTTCTCCTGCAGAGGGCTCACAGCTGCGAAATAACCCTCTTCCTTCGTGTCAAAGCCGACACCCCACCAATCGAATTTCACCTCACCGTCGTCACTGAGTCGTCCTGGGTATCTCAAATCTACCCGAATCATGTGATTGCCGAGAAATTCAGGCAATCCGTCCACGGATATTTTAAAGTGATCGGCTATCTTCTGGCCCATTCCCGTTGTGTAATTGATCTGCGTAGGGATGCGGTCAACGGCCTCATAATTGACTGCACGCCGCATTCTTTCTTTACGTGTTATATTCATAATCTTTCGTTAAATCTGCAGAAAAGTGCAATGTGTCACGCACATGCTTTTCTCAGTAAGATCAGGTATGTCCACCAGGAAACTCTTCGTACCTGCAAATACAGCGAGATGGGGAGATTCGCGTTTGCGCTTATTGACGAGACGAAAATTTATAGATGGTGGTCTGACTATACTGGTCACCCGGTTTTAGCATTGTTGAGGGAAAGTGGGGCTGATTGGGCGAATCGGGAAAGTGCTGGGTTTCCAGGCAGAAGCCGGTGCGCTTGTGGTAAATCCTGCCATCTGGACCGACAGCCGCGCCATCTAAAAAGTTGCCGCTATAAAATTGAATGCCCGGCTGGGTGGTGTAAGTTTCCAACAACCGTCCGCTGGAGGGTTCAAACACGGTGGCAGCCAAAACCAACGCATCATCAGATTTATTGATGATCCAATTGTGATCGTAACCACCGGCAAAGTAGAGCTGTTCATCATCTTGTTCAATTCTGTGACCAATGATGGCGGCTGTAGTGAAGTCCATGGGCGTACCTGTGACGCTTCGCAGCTCGCCGGTGGGGATGAGTGTGTGGTTAGTGGGCGTAAATCTATCGGCGTTGAGGGTTAATTCGTGTCCCAAAATGTCGCCAGTACCGGCCAGGTTGAAGTAGGTGTGATTGGTCAGGTTGAGCACCGTACGCTGATCAGTGGTTGCAAAGTATTCTATTTTTAGAGCATTGTCATTGTTCAGGGTGTACACGACGCTCACATCAAGCGTGCCGGGGTAATTCTCTTCGCCATCCTGGCTTTGATAGGTGAGGGCTAACCCCATTTCACCTTTGCCGCTAAATTTTCTGGCCTGCCAAACTACCTTATCGAAGCCTTTTTGACCGCCGTGTAAATGATGGTCACCGTTGTTTTGGGCTAAAGCATATTCAATACCGTTGAGCTTGAATTTCCCGTTGGCTATCCGGTTGGCATAGCGCCCAACAAGGCAGCCAAAGTAGGGACTTGTTTCAATATACTGTTTCAGGTTATCAAATCCCAAAGTAACCTGGTCGAAATTGCCGTTTCGATCGGGCGTCAGGATTGACAGCACGGTTCCGCCATAGTTGGTTATTTTTATTTGCAATCCGTCGTTGTTGGTTAGGGTGTAAAGGTCTACCTTCTCATGGTCCGCGGAGTGTCCAAAATGTCCTGTTTGGATATTCATAGTTGTTCCTACAGAAGCATTTTGACAATTATTTCGTGACTGTCAGGCCCTTCTTCAACAATATCCACCTCGCCAACTCTTTTTCCTCTCCTCAAGATAATTGCCCGTTCAGCTATCTCAACTACCTGGTCAATATTGTGCATAATAAGGATGATCGACACTTTGTTACTCTTTAGAGTCCTAATCAACTCCATTACGCTGGCGGTTTCTCTCACACCCAAAGCAGCGGTTGGTTCATCCATAATAATAATCTGGTGTCCCCATGTAACGGCTTTTGCAATAGCAACGGACTGTCTTTGGCCACCAGAGAAATTCAAGACCGTGGCATGATAATCATTAATGTTAACCCCAAGTTGGCCCACTACTTCTCTTGACTCACTAAACATAGTCTTCTTGTCCACAAAACCTAGTAATCCACGCAGTCCCTCTGCGGGTTGCCTCTCGTCCGGCATAAATATTGGCCATCACATCCAGGTTGTCGAAGAGCGCTAAATCTTGATAAATGGTCTCTATACCCATTTCCTGTGCTTCGTGGGGATTTTTGAACTCGACTTTTTGTCCATAAACCCACATGTCGCCAGAATCAGAGCCGTATGTTCCAGAGATGATTTTTATTAGAGTTGACTTACCCGCGCCATTATCTCCTAGCAGCGCCAGAATTTCATTGTCGTATAGTTCAAAATCGACCCCATCCAGGGCTTTAACGGCAGCGAAAGACTTGGAGATGTTGGCCATCTTTATTATTACTTCTCCTTCTGTCATCGATATTTTCTCCAGTTTACAATTGAATCGGAAGCAACCGCTAAGATGAGAATCGTGCCGCCGACGATACCCTGCCAGTAAACTGATACGCCCGTAAGCACCAGAATGTTGCTAATCAAGCCCAGCAGCAGAACCCCCAAGAATGACCCAATTATTGTCCCCCTACCACCATTAATACTGCAACCTCCGATAATACATGCCGATATAACCCTGAGTTCAGTACCCTGCCCTGAATGCGGGAAAGTACTGCCTAGTCTGGATACCAGCAGAAGCCCGGCTACGGCAGCAATCGCCCCACAAAGAGCGTAGCTGATATATTTGATCAATTTGACATTGATTCCGGCTCGAAACGCAGCCGCTTCATTCCCACCCAATAAATAGTATTTTCTCAGGAAAACATTATTCACCAATAAGATTCCAGTTACAACAATCAAGACGATGGCCACAATACCTATTTTGGGAGTGCCAAACAAGTTTCCTGCTGCGAAAGCTTTGAACGACTCTGGAATAGCTGAAAGGGGATATCCGCCAGATAGAATAAAGGTGGCACTCCGCGCGATACCCATCATTCCCAGGGTTGTGATAATTGGGTTTATCTTAACATACGCTATCAATGCGCCGTTGATTGAACCCACAAGAACCCCGGCCGCAAGAGCAAGGAAGATGGCTAACGGAACGCTAAGATCATTCCCGAAAGCAAGGCCCGAGACCACAGCGGCTAAACCAATAATCGAACCGACAGAAAGATCGATTCCCCCACCTATCAGCACAATCGTCATGCCCACAGCCACAATTGCATCTAATGAAATGGCGATTAGAATCTGCCGGAAATTGTCAAGATTGAGAAAGTAAGGGGTGGCGAAGGTGGCAATCACGCCAAAAATCAATATGAATATGGCTAGCAAGAATTCTCGCTGTGAAACCAATCGTCGCATTCGGAAACTGGTGCCGGCAGTCGATCCCAATTGCAAAGCAGATTGTTTTTCACGCATGATGATCAATATCCTGTCTATTCCTGTAATGTCCTATCCCCTTGCATCTTTAGTGATGCAAGGGGAAAGACACTCATTTAAATTGCAATCTCTCTTTAGTCACCAGTCATAAAGGTTTCGGCAGTATCTGCGGTAATGAAGAACAGGCCCGGATTGACGATCGGAGGAAGTTGGTTTACCCCAACGTCTACACCGGGAACACCCGCGGTATGTCCGTTAACGTAGTCATATAGGAATTTTAGCGAGTAGTATCCTTCCAGATAGATGTTCACATAAGAGGTTGCGTCAATCGCGCCGTCCATGATGCCGGTCAAAATTGGATCCGACACGTCGGAGGTGACAACCTTGATCTCGCCGGCTTTGCCTAATTCTTTCAGGGCAGTGGCAACACCTGATCCGGTGGCGTTGGCTACGATAATGCCATCAATCTCTGGATTACCCTGGATGATCGTCTTGGTTTTATCGGCCGTGATCTGATCATCACCAGCATTGTCCTCAATGGCCACGACGGAAATACCAGGAGCGTTTTCAGCAAAATAATCCTCGATACCTTGAACTCGTCTTTGTAGATTCGTTTGGGCGATAACGGTTAGCACTCCGACCTCACCTTCGCCATCAAGAAGTTCGGCCATATAGCGACCGTATTCCCAGCCGATTACATAGTGATCTGGCCCGGTATAGGTCAGGCGGTCACTATCCGGAGCGTCACTGTCAAATGTAACAACGGGTATTCCTGCTGCCATTGCATTGTTAATGGCCGTTGTCATTGACGGATCGTAACTGCCGATGATAAAGCCAGCCGGTTTGGTATTGATCAACTGCTCAACTTGATCAACTTGGGCGAGAGCATCCCATTCAACCGGTCCTGTAAACTCAAATTCTACCCCCAATTGATCGGCGGCATCCTGAGCACCTTTTCTTATGTCAGTCCAGAAAGGGTGTCCTGAGATGGTGATACTCATAATATATTTCTGGTCAGAGGTTTCTGAGGCTGTTTCTCCCATACCACTATCCAGCTCAGCTATGGCGGTTTCGAGCTCGGCTTTGACTTCGTCGAGTTCAGATTGGACATTTCAAGTTCAGCATCTGATGAGCATCCTGATACGACAATGGCAAGAACAAATAGAAGAGCCAGCATCAGTATGTAGTACCTCTTTAAGTAATTCATTTTCTATACTCCTTTTTAGGCTCCTGAAATTTTCAGGATTGTCAATAACACAATATCCTCTTCGATGACCGACATTTGTCCCTATAGGCGTTCTCCTTTATTAACTGCCATTTCATGATTCACAACAGAATCAAGAATTCGGCTAAGTCAAAATTGAGTTTCGTTTGGCCGACCACTTTTCCACTTTTTTCAACAGATCGCTAGCTTCTTCTTCGCTTTCCACATCTGTTCGCAGGTAAAGTCCTTCTGGGGGTAATTCCGCCAGAATTGGCTCGATTTCGTGGGGCTTGGTCAGTAAGTATAGATTTTTGCCACTTTCCAGAGTTTTCCGATAGCGCGGGATATATTGAGGTGAATAGGTTGGTGGGTCAGCTGCGCCCGGTGTGAATTGAATGGTGTCGATCTGCTCAATTCTCAGCAGAATATCGTGAGTTCTTTTCATCGCGTCGGGGCCATCTAGATGATAGGTGCCATATTCACACCAGTTGCCCATCTTCTCGATTTCTGGCACAAAGAATTCCTCAAACATAGCGGGAGAGATGACCGTTGAAAAATCGCACGCTATCTGGTCAATTCGGCCAGGCGCCCATAAACCCATCCAGGCCAGAACACCACCATTGTCATTTGCCTCGTAGGTCTGAACATAAACCTGCTCCATCAGATCAACCCATGTGTCTGATAAAACATCGACCCCCTTTTTTACTTCGTCCGGACAATCGAGAAGATCCATTGCCAGAGTGTCCATTCCCCGCAGCAATGAAAGCAGATCAGCCCCATTACCCAGTTCAGGGGTTCCAATGAAGTACCGGCCGTTACAATGTTCAAGAAGATGGTCCACAATTGCCTGAATTTCCTGCCAGTGTTCATTGGTATCTGGATCAAAATTCCACTCCCAGGTTTCCCAATTCTCAATCGCTTTTGGGTACCAAACACTGGACTTACCAAATACCACGTTGCTGCCGTAGAAGCTGGCCATAGCCATCGCGCCCCAATTCACGTAGGTGCAAGGAATCGCTTCACCCCCAAAGTAAGTATTTTCGAACCAGGTAATCATTCGATTGTAATTCTGTTCTGGATCTACCCACCATTTTTTAATTGACTCATGGTCATCGTCATCGAATTCTTCCAGACCCCCTGTCCATGGTCCCCATTGCTGTTCGGGAAAAGCGGGCATTTTCGATGTCTTCCTGGAGGCATGCACGCCGACACAACAGCGATCCACAATTTCATGGTTCCAAAAGGCATGTATCCGTTTTTTGGCTTGCTCCCAATCTTGTTTGTAATACACCCTGCACTTCCTCCAACAATCTACGAGTTAAATAAATGTCTGGTCCTCTAGATGAAAATTAACTTGTTGATAAACCGTCCAATGTTGAATCTGCTTTGTCAGGCAGATCTGTCGCAATGTAGGAAATTAGATTTTCCAGCAGAGCTTGTCTTTGTTCTTTGGTAAATGGCCGTTTCACACTTGAGGCCCGAACCTGCAATTCGACCGGAAGCCAGATTGATCTTTCATGCAATTCACCATCTTGCAGGTATTTCAGCAACAGTTCGCCCGTTAATTTACCCAACTCATACTGCGGAATTTGGATAGTGGTTAAAGGCGGTGTTATTAGCGAAGCCAACGTAATGTCATCAAACCTGACAACTGCCAAATCATTGGGCACATTAAGATCAAGCTGCTGGGCGGCAATAATGGCTCCGACCGCCATCAAATCATTGTAGCAAAATACTGCGTCGGGACTTTGGCGTTTGAAGAGATTTAGCATGGCCTGGTACCCACCCCGGATGGAAGGCTTTTCCTTTTCCACTAAAACTGGGTCAAATTCCAACCCGTTTTCTTCAAGTGCCTTCTGGTACCCTGAGAGCCTGCGCTGACCTGTGATTCGTCCGACAGGGCCGGAAAGATGCGCTATCCGGCGATAACCTTGTTCAATAAGATGTTGAGTAGCTGCCTTAGCCCCGCCTTTATTATCTATATTAATGCATATGTGGTTGGGAGTTGACGGCTCATGGCTTAATTCAACAGTGACTAAGGGGATATTGTCTCCAACTATAGCCTCCAATTCATTACTGAGAACTCGGCTTCCCCATACGGCTAATGCATCAACAGACCGGCTAACAAGAAGATCAAGATAATATCTTTCTCTATCAACATTTTCGTTTGTGTTGCATAGAAAAATGTTGTATCCGTTTTCGAATAAAATATCCTCACAACCTTTAATAGCCGGCCCAAAAAAAGGATTTGAAACGTCAGGAATAACTACACCAATTGTGTGGGTTTGTCCGGTGACCAGGCCTCTGGCTACCTGGTTCGGTCGATAATCAAGTTCTTCGATAGCCCGCAGCACGCGCTCGCGAGTCTCCGGGCGCATATGTTTTTTTTGCCCC
>PVMK01135749.1_pt1 | contig 30584 bp, 26 predicted proteins | sample 1853481 | NCBI WGS metagenome assembly PVMK01 (sample SAMN08533507, study PRJNA380276) | Marine sediment metagenome, whole genome shotgun sequencing project.
CCGCTGGGGACGTCGCCCTTGTAGCCGGGAGCAGCACGAGGTACTTGCCGCCCTTGCCCTTGTCCGGGCCGGCGATGACGCCATGATCACGTATCGGAACAAACGAGTGCATCGTTCACGACGCCGAGCATGCCCGGAGGAATCTCGATGACCGTCGGGCCGTCGTTCTCGGTGTCGAGCAACACAATCGCACGTAGAGCGTCGAGGTGTTCGCGTCAGATAGAGGCTCTTCGAATCGAGCTCCTGCGAGAGATCGCGACCTTGTTCGCCTTGTCCGCGCCGATCTCCGCACTGCCGGCCGCAGCCGGTACATCAGAGGCACCGGCGCCAGCGTGTTGAGAAACACCTGCGCGCCCGCATCCGGTCCAGGTTGTCGTAGACCTTCTGGACGGTGTCGTCCGTGGGGACGCCGTCGAAGAACTTCAATACGCCGAGTGACGTCTTGACCTTGTCGGGGGTGCTGATCGATTCCAGCTCTTCCTTGCTGACATCGGCAGCGGCGAACTGCCCTATCGACAGGACCGAGACGACAGCGACAATCGCCAGCGTCACTGGTTTCTTCGTGAGCAATGTGACGATCCTGAGATTTTTCATGTCTTGACTCCTCTCGTACTGTTCTGCACTGTCAGCAGTTACTTCACCGGCTCGATCTCGCTCGGGCGCCAGGTCTTGTCGTACCAAGGCTTCAAGGGCGAGTAGAGGCGGAAGATCACGTTCCAGCCTTTGCCGGGCATGGTCTGCACCCAGTTGTTTTCCTTGCCGGCCGGCGCCTTCGGGCCGAAATAGACGTCGACCGACTTGTCCGCGTTCACGACCATGCCTTTCGTCAGGCTTCCGACGCTCGGGAACTGCTGGTCGGTCTGCAGCATCGAGCGGGACTGGCTGTCATAGAGCGTGAACGACCAGAATTTCTTCTCCGGGATGTTGGGCGGCAGGTGGACCTTGTAGTTCTTGCCGCCGTCGAGCGGATCGCCCTTGGCGTCCACGAACGCCGCGGCATATGCCGAGCCCTTGCCGATATGCACCTCGGCCATCGCCGGGGTGATGCCGGTGGCGTAGAGGAAGAAGAAGGTGCGCGCATCCACGTTACGTACGCCCGGTTGTTTCAGGAACTGATAGCTGCCGCCGACGAACGGCGTGTTCCACGCGCTGTTTTTGTAGAAGTAGGCCTCGGGAATGCGGGATTTGTAGGCGAGGGTCCGCGCCGTGATGTTGCCCACTGCCGCGGCTTCGGTGAGGATCTTCTTCATCCGTGCGTCGGGCTTGAACGGCTTGCCCTTTTCGATACCGATCGAGGCGAGCAGGCCCAGGGTCTCGGGATCCGACGCTTCAACCGGCTCCTCCTGCACGACCTCGTTGACCTCCTCGAAGAAGGAGAAATCGAGCGAGTGAATGGTGTTGAAGTACTTGCCCGACGCGTTGACGAAGTTCATCGCCGGCGGATTGGCCTGCTTTGCCAGGGGATAAATCCGCAGGTGCTTCTTCACGTTCTCGACGGCAGGGCCAGTGCTGCCATCGACCTCGAAGCCGCGGAAGAAGAACCAGTGGTTGTACGTCGGTGACCGCATAACGAAGTAACCCTCCGGCACCGTGCCTTTGTATCCGGGCGGAAGCAGCAGGTACTTGCCGCCCTGGCCTTTGTCGGGGCCGGTGAGGCCGACGTCCCCAACCCACTGGAACCAGAAGTCGTCGACCATGCCGAGCACCTTCGATGGCACCTCGATGACCAGCGGACCTTCCTTGGTGTTCAGCCAAACAAAGCTGTAGATCGTGGTCGTGTTCGCGGTGAGAAACAGCGTTCTCGAGTCCATGAGCTCCTCGAACATCACCACCGTCTGGTTGTCTGGGCCGAATTCCCGGATTCCCCTGCGCATCGCCGAGTTCGAGGCGGCCGGCATAGCGGTGAGGACCGCCTGCACGCCGCGCTGGAAATCGAGATTGTCGTAGACCTTCTCAATGGTGGCTTTATCCGGGAAGCCGTCCTTGGTCCTCAGCGTCCCGAGGCGGGTCTTGACCTTGGCAGGCGCCATAATCCCCGCCGGCATCTCTGTGGCATACTTGGGCTTTTTCGATTCCTTTGCGAAAACGCTCGGCGCGAGAAGCGCGAATCCGAGAAACGCAAGTCCGATAATCGTTGCAATGGTGAATTTTTTCATTTTGATAAACAGATAAACAGCGATGTTTTTCATTTTTCTATCTCCTTTACTAGTAATAAATGGAAGTTGTATATTAAATATTTCATGATCCTTCCTCCTTCATTTGTTTTGAAACATCAATACTGGGAGATACGAAGGTGCCGCCCTTCAGCACTTCATCCACCGCCTTCCCTAAATCCCTGCCTGCTGAACGCTTGAGAACATAAGCCGAAGCCCCTGACAACATGCATTTTTCCATGATTTCGCTTTCTTCGTGGGTACTTAGGACAATGAATTTGAGCTCAGGATCGTATCTGTTCAGAAGCACTGCCACATCAGACTCCCGGGTAACATCTAAAGACAAATCCACAACGGCGAAGTCGGGATCAAGTCTGGCCAACGTTTCCAAGAGTGAAATCTCATCGGACACCATAACGACTGAGTCGAACATGGTTTCCAGCAACCCCCTTATGCCTTCCATCATGCCAGGATGCCTAACAGCCAATAGCACACATGTCTTTTTCATGAGTTTCCAATCAATTCATTGAGGAAAACCGCTCATAAGCTTGTAAGCCATATTTGTCATTTCGAGCGAAGCGAGAAATCTTAAAGCCACCCCTCGCTCAAATCCCTCCATTCCTCATTATCTTTTAAAACCAGCGCGTTCTTCTTCTCTCGTCGCCATTTCTTAATCTCTTTTTCTCTTTCCAGGGCAGCATGCACGTCCCTGGTTTCCTCAAAATAGACCAACTTGTCTACGTTGTATTTTTGGGTGAACCCTTGAACAAATTTGTGTTTGTGCTCATACATGCGACGTTCCAGATTATTAGTAACGCCCACATACATGACTTTATTGTTCCAGTTTGTCAGGAGATAAACATAATAGTGGTGTTCAGACGTCATCAAGATTTCTCCCTGCGCTCGAAATGACAGAGTGCGGTCGAAATGACATTACGACACAACCTCCAGGGCAGAGAAATTTGAATGGTATTCTGATTAGGCCATGAAACATCATTGCCGATGTCGTGGGATGCACGCAATTCGGAAAAATACGGAATTATTGAGGAAAATTTACTGAAGAGGATTAGGGGAAAATGCGTATTGACTCAGTAGAAATACGTACGAATTGGATCGGAAAAAATACGTATTAAATGGAAACGATACCATGCTTGATGGCAAACTTGATCAGATCAGCAGTGGTTCTAAGGTTAAGTTCTTGCATCATGTTGTATTTATGGGTTTCAACTGTTCTCGGAGAAATGGATAGCAGGTCGGCGATTTTTTTGGCTGAATGTCCTTCTCCCAAAAGCTGTAGAATCTCACGTTGTCTGGTGGTCAGCTTCTTATCGAGTGCATCTTGACCAGGGTGTGCTTCTTTATAAGTTTGCATTAGCTCACCGGCTATTATCGGCGTCACATAAGTTCCTCCCATCATCACCTCATTGATAGCCGTGACGAGTTCACGAGAGGCCGAATTCTTAAGGACATAACCAGAAGCGCCGGCATCGAATGCCATTGTGGCATAGGTCACATCCGGATGCATGGTGAGAAAGACGACTTTGATCTGATCATCTGTTTTTCTAATCTGGCGGACGGCTTCAATGCCGTTGAGTAACGGCATGGAAATATCCACCACAATTACATCGGGAGACAGTCTTTCAGCTTCCTTCACCAAAGCCCTGCCGTCTTCCACTGTTCCCACAATCTCAAACTCCGACTCGAGCAGGTTTTGCAATCCCTCGAGAACGATTTGATGATCATCCGCCAACAGGACACGAGTCTTGCGCATGTCTTTCCTCTCATATCAAGGTGTCAGGTGTCAGGTTTCAGGTGTCAGGAAAAAGAAACACAAAAGCTAAAACCTGTTGGAGCGAAGCGGAAATCCCGTCTGAAGCGAAGCGGCAGCGGGGAAAGCCGCTCCCACAAGAGAATCCCTGACCTCTGACTTCCGACCTCCGACCTCTAAGTTCTGTCCTCTGTGCCTCTGTGGTGAATCTTCAATCTTTATATCTTGCTGCCAAAGGTGCTTCCAGCTTTATTACCGTTCCTTTTCCGGACCTGGATTCTATGGATAGATCGCCGTTGATCAAACGGGCTCGCTCCCCCATACTGGCAAGCCCCAGACCCCGTCTTCTCGATGATGAATCGAGATCAAATCCTACACCATTATCTCTTAGCACAAAATATACGGTATTATTTTCTTGGGAAAGCTGGACTTGGATATCTGTGGCCCTGGCATGTTGGTCAATGTTTCTTAACCCCTCCTGCAGGATGCGATAGATACAAAGGGCTGTCTCTTTGGAGAGATTGTGAAGGGTGGTATCCAAATCCAAAGTTACCGGGATTTCTCGCAGTCGAGTAAAATTGTTGCATTCGCTCTCGATAGCTTGGATTAACCCTAAGTCGTCTAATATGGAAGGATGAAGCTGACGTGAGATCATCACAATATCAGATGCAAGCTCCCCCAGATTATCTCCAATTTGTCGCAGTCTTTCCTTAATTGGTTCCGATAAAGATTTGTGTTGCAACTCGAGTTTGTCCACCTCGATGTTAATAAGGGCCAGCCTTTGGGTAATATCGTCGTGCAGTTCGCGGGCGAGTCGTGATCGCTCCTGTTCTTGGGTGGTTATCAGTTTTCCAGCAAGCAGTCTTGCTTCTTCCTGGCTGGCCTTTAGAGCTTCTTCTGCTTGTTTTCTGGTTGTGATGTCCCGATTGACACCGACTAAACCTAGCGGGACACCCTCCTTGTCTTTTATTGAAGAGAGAGTGGTTTGGACAACAATACGTTTTCCATCTTTGCGGCTTTGTATGAGTTCGCCCAACCAGACACCTTTCCGCTGTACTTTTCCCAGCACCTCTTCGCGTTTCTCATCCAGATATTCCAAAGCTGTCACTTCCCTGAACGATTTCCCCTCAACTTCTTCAGCTTTCCATCCATAAATATTCTCCGCGGCATCATTCCAACTGCGAATTTTGAAATCCATATCCACTGAAACTACAGCATCAGAAATATTTTCCAGAAGTGTTGCCTGATAACGCAGTTTTTCTTCTGCCCTTCTGCGCTCGCCAATTTCATCCTCTAGAGATTTGTTGACGGCCGTCAATTCAGATGTACGCTCACTTACCTGTTTTTTCAGAAGCCTGTTCCAGAAGACAAACAATAGCAGTATGCCCGACGCAGCTCCGACGACCGACAGAATCCGTTTTAGAACGCCGGCGGGTGTGATCCCATATTCGTATTTCACAGGAGACAGGTACCTGTTTTCGATGGCAGATCGTTCCTCTGCTGAAATAGTGTCCAGCGCCTTGTCAATGATGCCGGGCAATTCAGGCCAGTCTTTACGAATTGCAAAACGAAAGTTCATATTTCCCAGCGGGCTTGGACCTGCTACCTTTAAGTTTGAAAGTCCTCGTTTATGGATCAGGTAAGTCCCAAAAGTTAAACTAGTAATAATAGCATCCGCCTTACCAACCGCAACCACTTCCATTGCATCCCCAACGTTATCAAAGAGAGTAAATCGAATATGAGGATATTTATCCTTCAGCATTTTAACAACAATGTTCCCCCGTGACCCTGCTATTGTTTTGCTGCCAAGTTATCCGTATCTAAAAGAAATTCTCGATCTTTCCCTGGTAAATATGACTCTGGGAGAGGAAGTATAGCTCTTTGAGGACCAGTTGGCGTAGGGCTCCCTTTCAATGGTAGGGGTAAGATGCGGGAGCCAATCAGGACCATTAAGCTCTTTAAAGGACTCGAAGGCTTCGCCAAATGAACGCGTTTCCTTGATTATTTCTATGTTAATACCTGCTCGTTCGGAAATGAGCCTTATATAATCAATGGAGATTCCTTTTGGCTCACCCTCACGAATAATTAAATAAGGTTCATAATCAGCTGCACGCACCCGAACCGTATGGTTCTGCGCAAGCCAGGCCCGTTCTGCGCTTGTGAGAGATATTTGAGGTTTGTTTTGCTTTTGAGCCGATTCTGATACTTGGGAGGTATTTTGTGCATGGGCAAAGCCGGCATTTAAGCAGAAGACAGCAAAAGATGCGTACAGAAAGACGAGGACATAAGCTATCAACCTCAGTTTCCCATGCAGATGCAGTGTATTGCCACCGATATTTATGAACCGACAGGGAAGACTCGATCTGGAGCGTATGTCTGGATGACGGGTTGTTTCTTCTGCCATGCTAAGCCTTTTTAAAAAACAACTAAACGCAATGATATTAAATACTTCCGCCGCAAAACGAGAAGCACCATGCCTTTAAATGAGCAGTTTTACTTTTAATAAAGTTTGCTTTCCGCTGTATTGAAATCAAACGATATCTGGAAAAACATTATTTTGCAAATCTGATATTAATTCAAACGAACAGATTTTGTAACAAGCTTGAAAATGATAGAACCGATCACCTCAGGAAGCATAGAGAGGCTTGCTTTTGCAGGATAGAAACTCTCAAGATAGTGGGGTTAGCATTTGGGGCCAATGAGTTTAGATCTCTTGCCATTATCTAAACATTCCCTGTTTTGCAGATATGAAAAGGAGATCAAAACATTTTGGTGGGATGCCAGAGTTTACATAGATAGCAGAGAACAAAAATTATGAGCCAGGCGGTTCTTGCACCAGATACAGTAGCACCCAAAAGGGGCAAATCTACTTTTGCTTTTAGCGTTTGCGTGCAAAAGTCAAACGAAGACTTGACCTCTTTACTTGTCAGGCTCCTCCTTTTGGGTAAACAATTGGACGGCATCTACAACCTTGGTGTGAATATGATCGCGGCCGATGGTTTGGTCGACCCCATCCTTCTCTAACATTTCCATGGCTTCGTGTTTCACCCGGGCCAGATGGATCTCTACCCCGACGGTTCGCATATCCTTGGTGATCTCGCCCAACATATCGGAGCCCTCAAGATCCAGATAGTCTACGCCCTCCATGTCGATCAGGACCTCGGTCACCGGTGGATCGACGTCAGTTGTCACCTCCCTGACCTTTTCGCGCAGTCCATTGGCGGTGGCGAAATACAGGGGGCCGTCGAAGCGAATGATGACCAGCCCCGGATAGGTTTCGCTATCAGGGTTTTCGTTGAGGCTATGAAAGACCTCGGTACCGGGCCATCTGCCAAGCACTGGGATATTGGGCTTGGAGGACCTGGCGATGAGCACTAGCAGGGACAGAATAAGGCCGATGAGTACACCTTTTAACGTGCCGAAGGTAAGCACGCCCAGCAAGGCGACTGCCCCAACCCAGAACTCGGTTCGATTAAGGCGGTAGATCCGTTTCATCGCCTTAACATCCATCAGCCCAAAGACCACCGCCTCGATGACGATGGCCCCCAGCACGGCTTCGGGCAGGTCAGCAAACAGCGGGGCCAGGATTAGCAGAGTCAGGATGACAAAAACCCCCTGGGCCAGCGAGGCCATCTCCGATTTGGCGCCAGAGGCATCGTTGACAGAACTCTTGGATAGGCTGCCGGCCACGTTGATGCCCTGAAAGAGACCTGAGGTGATGTTGGCCATGCCCTGGGCCAACATCTCCTGGTTGATGTCGATGTCGTAATGGTATTTGGCAGCGTACTGGCGGGCCGCGGCCAGAGACTCCGAAAACCCGACCAGCAGCACCCCAATCGCCCCGGAGAGAATCAGGCCGAAATTCTGTGTGATTAGGCTGATGTCAGGTAGGGTCCGGGGTCGGCAGTCCCCGGGGCACGTACCTACCACGGCCACACCCTGAGCGGACAGGTCAAAGATTGCCGAGGCCCCGATGCCCAACACCAGCGTCACTAATGCGCACGGCACTTTGGGGGCGTAGATCTTGAGCGCGAACAGGATCACCAGGGCGGCAACGCCAACCACCAGGGTGGTCGTACTGGTCTGGGGCAGGCTCGTTGTCCAACTGGCCAGCTTTTGCCAGACGTTGGCGCCGGTGACATGTGTCCCGGTAACATGTTTGAGTTGACCAACAGCCACGTCAATGCCGATGCCGAAGATGAAGCCGACCAGCACGCTCTCGGCCAGGAAGTTGGAGACCCAGCCCATCTTCAGAACAAATAGGATGATGTACAAAAAGCCGGCCAGCATGGTAACGGCCGCCACCAGGGCGATGGCCTCGCTGGAGCCGGCCTTAGCCACCGACAATACGGCCGCACCGGTGACGGCGGCGATGGTCGAACTGGGTCCGGTGACCACATGGTGAGAGCTGGCGAAAATGGCGTAAACAATTAGCGAGATGGCGGCCGCATAGAGGCCATACTGCACAGGTACACCACAGATGGTGGCGAAACCCAGGCACTGGGGCACCATCAAGGCCCATACCGACAGGCCGGCGACGATGTCGCCAGTCAGCCACGCTTTATTGTAATGGGGCAGCCAGTGAAGAATTGGCACGTAACGAGCAAGTAAGCCGGGTTTTTCTTTCTCTTGTCGCGTCATTACTGCCATGTTCTTTGCTCTCCTCTAAACTTCTTGCAACCGTACAGGTTAGCCCCCTTAACACTGAAACCTCCATCCACCCTGACACCTCCATCTGTCTTGAATACTCGGTTCTATGAATTTTGTATCGCCGGCGATTTGCTGCGACGACTCCGGTTAAAGAAGAACCACAGGCCACCGATTACAGCGATTCCAACGAGGATAGGCACTTCCAGATGTTTGATGTCTCCCATTATCAATTCCAGTGCATGGCCGCACAAATAGCCTAAGAGACCGAATACAACCGCCCACAGCACCGCACCGATTACATTCAAAACGGTAAATCGACCTGGTGACACGTCGGACATTCCGATGGCAACGCCGCCAATCGTGCGAAACCCGGGCGCGAACCGCACTCCGATGATCAAGGGGGATTGGAAGCGCTCCAACCATCGGTGTACCTGTTGCAAGCGGGGTTTCCAGTCGGGATGCTTTTCCACCGTCCGGGTCCCGTAGCGGCGGCCGAGGAAAAAATAAACCTGATTTTGAATAAAACTCCCCACAAAACCCGCCAGAATTACCCAGGGCAACAGTTTGAGGTATCCCCGGTGGGCCGAAAATCCACCCATAATCATAATGGTCGCACCTTCAAAAGCCGTTCCCAATAAAATCGCACTGTAGCCGTATTTGGCCAAAAAACTTTGCCAGCATCTTTTTTAGCCCTTATAAAATCAAATCTTGTTTGGCTCGTAATTTTACACTATACCGGCCGCTCTTACCGCCTTCACTCCAATACGTTTCAGCTTCTTTGTTTCTTTTTCCTGACACCTGAACCCTCCATCTCTCCTGACCCCTGACACCTGAACACTGAAACCCCCATCTTTCCTGACACCTCCATCCGTGCTGATTACTCCTATAAGTTTATTTAGAACCTACGTCCCCCTTTTCACTTTTCATTCAATGTTCGATGTTGGACGTTCGATGTTCGATGTTCATCCTTTCTTCGGCAGCCTTTCTTCCAGGTCATATGTCTGTTTCTTGATCTTTTTTCATTCAATGTTCGATGTTGGACGTTCGATGTTCAATGTTCTTCTTTTCTAATCCCTCCTACCACCTGACTACCAATCCGGCTTATTGAGCACCGGTATCGCCTGGCCGGTGGGCGGCTTCTCTTCTCTATCTTTGGGTAAGTCCTCAGGCGGCAACAGATCCCCCCAGTTGGTACGCTGCCGCATCTCCTCCTTGGTTTTTTCAGGGATGAAATCCTTGCCCAGACGCAGTTCCCAGCCGCCACCCAGTGCCTTGTACAAGGCAATCAGGTTAATGCCCACAGAGCCGGTAGCCGAGGCAAGGAAGTCTTCCTGCTGAGCCAGATTTCTCTGCGCATCGATCACGCGCTGGTAGGAGGTCAGACCTTCTCTGTATTGGATCAAGGAGATTTCGGCCGAAAGCTTATATTGCTCGACACTGTCAGAGAGGAACGCACTCTGTTCTTGCGTTCTCAAAAAGCCCACCGTGGCGTCTTCCACGTCCTGGAAAGCCCGCAGGACCGTGTTCTGGTAATTGACCACAAGCTGTTGGAAGCGGGCATCCTGGACGCGGACGTTGTTTTTGAGCCGCCCGTAGTTAAAAATTGGCCACTGGATTGAGGGGCCAATGAAATAGGCGATGCCGCCGGAGGTAAACAGATCGCTGAAGTTGGCATTGCTAGCGAGAACACCACCTTTGTCGGTGGACTGTAAGCCGATGGACCCCGTCAACGAAAAACTGGGGTAGAGATCCGCTTTGGCAATGCCGATTTGGGCACTCTGAGCCGCCGCTTGAAATTCTGCCAGGCGAATATCCGGCCGACGGCGGAGCAGCTCCACTGGAATGCCCACTGCGACTTCAATGGGTGCTGTAGGGATGGGCTTGGGTGGGCCAAGTATATCCTGCACCTTGGTCGGGAGGATGCCGAGCAAGATGGCAAGTGCGTTTTTGGCCTGGCGCAGGCTGGCTTCCAGAGGGGGAATTGTCGCCTGGGTTTGTCTGAGAAGCGCTTTGGCCTGGGTGAGATCAAGTTGGCTTGTCTCTCCAACTTCAAAACGCGCTGCCGCGATATCCAGTGACTTCTCTTGGAGCGTGACGTTTTCCCTTGTAACCACCAACCTTTGTTCAAAGGTGCGGATGTCAAAGTAGGTACGGGCCACCTCAGCAATCAACGAGACAAGGATGTCGTCATAATTTGCCAGAGTGGTATACAGGCTCGCATTGGCAGACTCGACCCCACGGCGAAACCGTCCCCAAAAGTCAAACTCCCAGGCGGCGTCAAAACCAATCTGGTAATTATAGTAGAACTTATCCAACGTCGCCGTGTTCGGCGCGTTTTTACTCAACTGGTTAGCGTTGGCTTCGCCGCCGATCTGTTGTGTCTGGGGGTACTGGGATCCAATAGCGATCCCTAACTGCGCCCGGGCCTGGAGGATGCGGAGTCCCGCGTTTTGCAGGTCCAGGTTTTGCCGGGAAGCAATCTCGATGAGGTTATCAAGTATAGGGTCATTAAATACCGTCCACCATTCGCTAAAATCTGCCGGTTCGCTTTTAATGCTCTGATTGTGCTGCTGGAGCCATCCTTCCTCCATCTGTGCTTCTGGCTTGACAAAATCCGGTCCAACCATGCAGCCGCTTACCAGAAAAACCAGGGCAAAAAGTACAACCAACCAACGGCATAGAAACGCATGAGCACCTTGAGACCACTCAGGTTTGTTAAGGGATCGGATAGATTTTCCCCAAATTGATATGGTCACCTGGTTTCTGCTAAAGGTATTGGCTAGCATGATTTCTACTCCTTGCAGTCCCGCTAAAGCGGGATCTCCGCTTCGCTACGACAAGACCTGTCGACGAGACTTGTCGACGAGCTCAAGTCGTGTCGCTCAGGTCGAGTCGCTGCAGTCAGCCTCAGGCGAATTCAGCCTGTTTTGTATTTTGAATATCGAAACTGGGGACCCGCCCGCAGGGTGGGGAGTCCGAAGGACAATATCGAACAAGGAATTTCGAACAGCAGAAGTTTTTGAAAGGAGTAAGATAATGTTTTTCACTTCGATATTCTGCGGTTCCTTGTTCTGCGGTTCTGCGGTTCATATTCTCGAGGGCCCGGATTCTTTACTTCTCCGATTTCTCTATGCTTTCCCGAACCGCATGCACTAATACAGCAACAATCAGCCCTGAGAAAAGGATGCCGACGACACCGATCAGGAGGGCGATCAATCGTCCGACAGGGGTATGCATGACAATATCGCCGTAGCCGATGGTCAGTGCCGTGACAAAGGCAAAGTACAAAGCGTCTGCAAAGGGCATCTTCTCAATATGGGCGAGCGCTGCAGCATCGACCACTACAAAAGCGAGCAGCGCCAGAATGATGGCCCGGACATGCCAGATGGTGGTCCAGAATACCTTGTTGAAACGGATGAACATTTCCATCTTTTAATGCCTCCATGCGAGCAACTCGTCGTTCTCGTTGTCGTCCTCGGCTTTGCAACCGAAAGCAGTCCGGGTACTCATCAGTCTCCTGCGTGCCCACCACCTTGTGCCCTTCGCGAGCGCTCACCGAACCCCTTGGCCCAGGGGTTGGCGGTGATTCCGTGGGCGAGGATACTGAGCATTATGGTGCACACCACAGTCATGGCGATGAGACCGCTGTTCGGCAAGTTGGCGTTCACCACCATAACTGCGAAGACAATGCTGGCCAAACCACGTGGACCGAACCAGCCCACAAAAAGCTTGCCCTCGGTGCTCATCCCCGTGCCGGTAAGCGAAAGAAAAACCGGCAACATGCGGATGAGGGTCAGACTCAGCACCGCATAAAGCAGAATAAGCCAGCTGAACTGACCCACCGCCTGACCCACCACTGCCGAGCCGAAGATCACCCAGGTGATCAGTGCCAGGGTGTCCCCGGTGCCCTCCGCCGCGCGCAGAAACTCTTCCCGGTGCTGCTTTGCCAGTACGCCGAAAAGAAGACCGCCTGTAAACGCAGCAATGAAGCCGCTGCCACCCAGGAACTGGGCAACGGCAAAACAGCCAAGCGCCAGGGCCACGACGGGGACCTGAATCCAGGTGTGGGTGAGCCACTGTTGCCCCTTGGCAAACTTCAACAGTAAACCCGCCATGGTGGTCAGTACCAGACCCACGGCCAGACCGATGCCGATCTCCTCGGCTACCAGCATCATAGCGAGCTTCCAGGGACCCCCTTCACCGGCCTTTCCCGTGGCGAGAGCCAGGAAGACGAACAGGATGGGCACGCAGATCCCGTCGTTTAGACCGCTTTCCACATTGAGGCCCTGACGGACAGGGTTGGGGACCGCTTCATTGGTTACCACCCCTTTACCAAGGGCAGCATCGGTGGGCGCCAGCATAGTTGCCAGCAGGGCCACCTCGAACAGGGACAGTCTTTCGAAGAGGAGCACACCCACCCCGAAACCGAGCAGTATGGTCAGCGGCAGGCCGATCAGCAGCAGACGGGTGGGCAATGCCTCTGTCTTTCTCAGCACATCCATGTCGGCGCCGGCAGCATCTGTGAACAGCACCAGCGCCAGAGTCAACTCCGCCAGGGTTCTGAGTGTTTCCCCATCCGTTTTGAACGACAGCAGGTCCAGACCCAGCGGACCTATGAGTAGACCAAAGATGGTAAACAGAATCGGGCCGCTGACCCAGGTGCGCTCGACGCGTCCAGCGACCGAACTGTAGACGAGAATGAAGAGAGCCAGAATGGCTAGATCCTGATACACGGCACAGCCCTCTTTAGTGTCTTGGTATTAGATCTTTGTGGCATCATGAAGTTATCAACAGTGCAATGCCACTGGACTCACTTCCGACTGCATGTCACTGGAGCGCGCGGGGGACGGCGACGGCCGGCTTTTCTTTCTCACTGCCGCTGGTCCCCGTCATTACCAGGACCGAGACGGTGGTGCCCACGCGCAGCTTGACTCCCTCCGGCAGCTTATCGAGATCAATGTGAATGCGCACGGGCACGCGCTGGGCCAGCCGAATCCACTCGAAGGTCGCGCTGATCGTCGGCAGCAGGTCAAAGCCGGTGCTGCCGTCGTCCTGGGCGATGCCCCAGCCCAGGCTGTCGATACGTCCTTCGAGGGGTGTATCAGGGTAGGTCATGAGGGTGACGATGGCCCGGTCGCCCTTGCGCATATTTGCAATATAGTTTTCCTTGAAAAACCCGACAATCCAGTAACTGTTAATATCAACCAGCGCCAGCGTGGCCTGGTTCTCCACGGCCTGGCTGCCCAGCCTGAGATCGAGATTAGTGACGTAGCCGTCCACCGGCGCCTTTACCTGGGTGAACTCGAGGTTCAGCTCCGCCTGCCGGAGGTCAGCACGTGCCGCCCGGATGCTGGCGTTGGCGTCCCCCACCGCCCCGAGATTCGCCTTCGCTTCAGCCAGGTTGGCTTCTGACTCGAGCAAAGACGCCTGCGCTAGTGCCAAACCGGCCACGGCCGTTTTTCGTTCCTCAATGGAGATCTCATAGCTGGCCTTGTCCCGGTCGACAGCCTTCTGGGATGTCGCTTTTCGCGGAAGCAGCTCCTTCTGGCGAGCGTACTCCGCCTTGTTTTTTTCGATCTTGGACTCCGCCTCCTTGATCGAGCTCTGCGCTTGGGTTACGGTGGCGCGGGACACAGCGACCATCGCTTTTGCGGCCTCGACCTGGTGTACCAGAACTTCGTAATTGTCGCCAGTCTCGTCGAGTTGCGCCCGCGCCTGCTCCAGACTAGCCTCGAAGGTGCGCCGGTCGATCTCAAACAGCAGGTCGCCCGCATTCACGAGCTGATTGTCCTTTATTGGCAGATTGACGATCGGGCCGGACACGCGCGGCGTTATCTGGATCACCTGGGCACGGACCTGACCGTCCCGGGTCCAGGGGTTGGTGACGTAGTCCCAGTACTTGAGCAAGACTACGACGACGGCGAGCAAGACCACGCCAGCTGTCAGCAGGTATTTTTGGTATTTTTTCATCGTTTTACACCGGAATGATCAGGGTCCCTATGAGGACCGTGTAAATGATGGCCAGTGCGACAAACACCAGCGGTGGGTAGAAGAAGTATCGTGACAGCCGATAGCGATTGAGCAGACGAGCCGTCAAGCCGGCTGCTATTGCTCCCAACAGACCGGCGACAAGCAACGGTGGCATAAAAACCCCACCGATGGCAAATTCGTGAGGCATATAGCTCATATTAACCTCCCTAGTACAGGACTCACTTTGCAAATTCCAAATCCCAAGCACCAAATCCCAAATAAATTCCAAATTCCAATATCCAATGACCCAAACGGGATTCGGACTTTAAATTTATTGATCCTCAAGTTCATATACATGTTTTGAATTTCGAGCTTTGGTCATTGTGATTTGTTTGTTATTTGGGTTTTGTTATTTGTTATTTCTCTTTTAAAACCTTGCTTCTTGCCACTGCGCCCTCTTGAAGCCGTGGGCCAGCTGCGCATAACCGACGGCGGCCTCAGACAGGTCCCGGTAACTTCCCAGGAGCCGGTAGAAATTCTCGTAGGCCTCGTCGCTGACCTGCCCTTCACCGGCCGCAGCAAACGTCTGAGCGATGCGTGTCTCGATTTTGGTCAATCTCTCCTGCAGACCATCCGCCGGCTCAGCCGTTGGGTTTTCGGCCCAACGTTGAAACAGAGCCTCAAGGGCCGTACGCCAGGACCGGAAATCCTCCTGCAACTGCCTTCCGAGCTGTTCAACCTGAAAAGATCCACGGGCTTTTACCAGCATGCTGATCTTATCGGCGATCACCTCAATATTTGTGGTGAGCGCCTGCACCGCTTCGGGCTTGTTTTGCGGAAACGTCCGGTAGTCAATAAATTGAGCCGTCATCGCAAGTTTCTGTGGCAGCCCCAACAAATCATTCAGGTAACCGGAGAGCAGCCAATGCTGTTTTCCCCGCTCCCAATCCGGCCCCAACCGTGCCATCACCGCTTCGCCGCGCTGGAAAAAACGGCTGCGCAGACGCAGGTAGTCCTTTTCCGGCCCCGGCGATATTTGCAGCATGTACTTGGTGCCAGCGGCGATGGCAACTCCTCCCATGATCATAAATACAAAGGTGACGTAACTGGAAAAGCTGTAGGTCTGCTGGTTGTCTACAATAAGGCAAACGGCGAATGAAGCCGCACCCAGCATCCTGGCCAACACTTGCTCTGGCTTCCCGAGCAGATAGTAGATTGCGAAGTTGGCCGCAAAAATCATCGCGGCCAGCTCCGCAAAACTCGACAGGTGCGGCATGACCAGGAAATACAACAAACCTGCCAAGACGGTGCCAAAACCCCAGTACTGGAGCCAATCCAGGGCGCTTATGTAGGGCGCCTTGGTAAAGACCAACACGTAAACCAGCGCATTGACGACCGCCAGCAGCACAACTCCCTGGCCTCCTGGTGGATTGACATAGATCCACAAGAAGAAACCAACCCATAGGGTCGCCACCACAATAATAATAGGTCTGAATCGGTCCGGGTCGAAGGTCGGCCCACTGCGGCGTGTCATTTCCGGATCAGGTTCTGTGTCCTGTCCTGTATAGCCTCTGATATCGGCTAAGCATTCGAACATTGATCGGGTGAGACGCTCTATGTTTTTTAGCCGGGCCAGAGTCACCCCTACTGCCGCCTGCTGTAAGCGAGTCAGGGCTTGCATCTCAGTTTTGTCAGCAGCCAGGGTAATTACTTGCGGCATGTGGCTTGGTGCTTGATTAACCAGCATCTGCTCGATTTGATCAAAGCGCAGGTCAAGCTCCGAGTACAGACCCTCGAGGTTGGGCAACAGCCTGGGCAGATTGAGCGGCTGGATCTCGGGAAAGGCCTGCAGCCAGAGATCGAGAGCCTCCCGTAGGGCTGTCAACTGCTGATAAAACCGCCGCCACTGATGGCGCACCTCCCGCACCTCGGGGCTGTCAACCTCTGCCGAGCTTAATGCCTGTGCCACTTGGGCCAGCAGCTGAACCTCTGCCGTTCTCAGTGGCGGGGAATCCTCTGCCGTACCCCGACCGGACATCCGGTCGCGGTAGCTTCGGTACAGTTTCGCCTGGTTCGCGACCAGCTTTCGCGCAGAATCGTTGAGCCCTCCCGCGTCAAGTAGTGGCCAGATAAAGATGGCGACCAGGCCGTAGACCAGAGCGCCCAGCGCTGTTTCCGAGGTCCGCATCACCGCCGCCGTAAAGGCACTCTGTGACGTAATGGGTGCCGCCGTGACCATGATGAGCATGCCCGTTAAGGCGACGAGGAACCAAAAGTACTGGTAGGACTTGCCCGTCATCATGTAGGCACAGAAACTGAGGAACAGGGACAGGCAGAAGATGATCCACCAGCGCTCCTGTGGAAACAGGGCAATGAGCGCCAACGACGCCACCGCGCCCACCGCGGTGCCTAGCGCCCGCATCGTGGCCCGGCCCAGTGACTGCCCGGTCGACAACACGCTGGCCGTCGCCACCGTAAGTGCGGCCCAGAACGGCTTTTCCCAACCCATCTGCATGGCGATCCAGTAGGCGATGACCATGGCGAGGCCGAGCTTGATGGCTTCTTTGGTGCGCGTGGATAAGGGAATCATGGCACACTTTCAACGTTTAGAGTTTACCTGCATGCCGGGCACTTGGTGGTCGCCTTGGCTGTGAAACAGTCCAAGTTCAGGCAACCGCAATTTAGGCAGGTGTATGTCTTGTCTGCCTAATCTTATGGATTACCATTTTGGGAAAGGATAACTGAAGACTTTAGAATTTTGTAATGATAGCAACTATTGGGCTTAGACGCAATAATCTAAACTTGCCGACGGATGTGCAAAGCGATTGGAGTTGTGCATAGCTTAAAGAAAGGCACAACATAGTAGATGGAGAAGATAGTAAATCAACGACACAAGATGTTTGGGTAGGTAACGACTGTCCGTGAGTAAAGTTAGCTTGCCAAGATGTAAACCTGAGCAGGTTTGCAGATATGATCTGCATATCTCAAATTCTTGAAGACATCCATAATTTCACATCTATAGCAGGTATCGTAAGTAGCCGGTCGGACTGCTCTAGCACCATAGATAGTGGGATGAGAAAGGGTCAGGTCGACCATTTGCCCCAAGCGTCATCATGCAAGAGTCAAACGGAAATCTGACCCTTTTTCACCATGTGTTCACTGGGTCCGTTCGAATTCCACATTAAACTTTTGCTTCATCACCGCCTGAAAATAGATGCCCACTAGCCGGTCCTGGGCCGAGTGGTATGCCAGGGTGTAAGTAGAGCCGGGATAATTGACGTCACGCAATTCGACAAACGCACCCAAGTAGCCGGCTTGGTGCTTCCATTCCGCGCGCGAAACGTTGATTGGTTGCGGGTTGAAGTAAGCGGCTTTCAATTCACCATTTGGCGACGGGTCGCTCAACTGCAGCACGTAACCACCGTCGGGTCGTAACCAGCGACCAACCAGCTTAGACGGGTCCGGCCCTTCTGGGACCGCGGGTTTATCCCAAATTCGGTAACCCACCACTGCAACCACGGCCAAGAGAATAAGGCCACCGGTCCACCATCCGACACGGCGGGTGCCGGCGGCCCGAGCCTGAATTTCCTGTTCCGTTTTCCTGGTCATTTCACTTTCTCGAAAGCAAAAATGCGCTTCCAGTCCTTCTTCATATCCACGACTGTCCACCCGCGAAGATTCGCCTCGTCCAGCGCTTTGTCGAGGTGGCCGATCTTCGAGTGTCGATCGTAAGCCCACTCCCGTTCGGCGTCCGTGTGATGGACCAGCAGCATGAAACGTTTGCCACTGCCGGCAGCGGTCCACTGGAGCATCTGCAGGTCGCCGTCGGAGTTGCCGAAGGCGGCGATGGGCCGCCGGCCGATGAATTTCTGAATGCCCACCGGTTTGCCTGCCTTGTCATTAATGAAAAATATTTCAGGCTCCCGGACCAGAACCGGTTTACCGTCCCGCATTTCGAATTTGGTCTTGATAGAGCTGCCAATGACCTGTTCGGGTGGGATACCGTAAACCTCTTCGGTGAATGGCCGCATGAACTCCACTCCGCCGCCGGAAACAATAAAAGTCTTGAAACCGTTGTCCCGCAGGTACTGCAACAGTTCCAGCATGGGCTGATAGGCAAGTTCGGTATACGGTCGCTTGAATTTGGGATGTTTAGCCGTGGCCAACCATACCTTAACAATCTGTTCAAATTCATCGGTGGTCATGCCGGCGTGACTTGCCATGACAAGTTGGAGAAGCCCTTTTTCTCCTGAGGCGGCAAGAGCCTTGACATCATTTTCCAGTACTGCCTTGAAAGGTTGGGTTGTCTTCCATTCCGGGTGTTGTGGGGCTAAAGCCTTTATCCGGTCTATGGCAAAGAGCAGCTGAAAATACACTGGTTTCTCTGACCACAGGGTGCCGTCGTTGTCGAACACGGCGATACGTTCGGCCGGTCCAACGTAGTCCTTGCTGTTCTGGTCCGTTACGGCGCCGACGAACTCGACGATTGCCGCCTTCGACGCGGTCTGGTTCCACGATGGCAGCGGGTCCCGTGTGGTGGCGCAGCCGACCACAAACGCGACCAGCAACAGTGCCAACAGTGTATCAGTAGCTCGATGAATGGTCTTCATGACCTTACCTCCTCATCTCTCGAAAAAAGAGGTGGGCGCTCCTCTCGGAGCGCCCACACCCGGTCACACTGGGGTTCTATCCGCCGTGCGCGGCCTGCATCTTTTCCAGAACCTGATCGATGGTGAAGCTCGCGGCCTTCTGACGCGGTGGATACTCCTTGAAGGTGGCGAGGAACTCACCGACCTTCTCCTGAGCCGGCACCAGCAGGAACACGTGACGGATGTACCAGTCCCAGTACGTGTTCGAGGTGATGGTGGCACGCTCGTATGGATCCATTCTCAGATTGAACAGATAGGGGAGACGAAGGCCCCGGAACTCCCTCTGCCACACTTCCATGGTGCCCGGTTGATCTTGCACCTTGAAGTGCATCTTCCAGTTACCGTGGCGCAACGCCAGCAGGTCCCCGTCATCGGAAAAGTAGAAGTACTCGATGCGTGGGCCGGCCTTCTCCTTGCCTGTGAGGGTAGGGCAGAAAGTTGTAGCCGTCGAGGTGTACCTTGAACTTCTTGCCGGCGGCCTTGTGGCCTTTCAGGAGCTTCTTCTTGACATCGGGCTCGCCTGCGGCCGCTAGAAGAGTCGGCGCCCAGTCGAGGTTCGACATGATCTCGTTCGAGACGGTGCCTGCCTTGATCTTGCCGGGCCAGCGCACCATGGCGGGCACGCGGAACCCGCCTTCCCAGCCGGTGCCCTTCTCGTTACGAAACGGGGTCATCGCGGCATCGGGCCAAGCGTTCATATGCGGGCCGTTGTCGGTACCGTAGAAGACAATCGTGTCCTCGGCGATACCGAGCTTGTCGAGTTCGTCGAGGATCGAACCGACATTTTTGTCATGGTCGATCATCGTGTCGTGGTAGAAGCCCTGGTACTCTCCGGCCTGGCCGAGGCTTTCCGGCTTGGTGTGCGTCCACAGGTGCATGTGGGTGAAGTTGACCCACATGAAGACGGGCTTGCCGGCCTTGACCTGGCGCTGGAGGAAATCCTGGGCGCGGGCCGCGATGTCGTCATCGATGGTCTCCATGCGTTTGCGGGTCAGCGGGCCGGTGTCCTTGCACACCTGCTTGCCCATTTTACCGAAACGCGGATCGACCGTCTTGTCGTCCTTGGTACTGGCCTTGCAGTCCATCACGCCGCGCGGCCCGTACTTGGCCCTGAAGGCGGGATCTTTCGGATAGTCGGTTTCCTCGGGCTCTTCCTCCGCGTTCAGGTGGTAGAGGTTGCCGTAGAATTCGTCGAAGCCGTGGACGGTGGGCAGGAACTCGTTGCGGTCTCCCAGGTGATTCTTGCCGAACTGTCCGGTCGCGTACCCATGGTTCTTTAGCAACTCGGCGATCGTCGGGTCCTTAGCGCTCAGGCCCTGCTTGGCGCCGGGCAATCCGACCTTGCTCAATCCCGTACGAAAGACGGCCTGGCCGGTGATGAACGATGAACGACCTGCCGTGCAGCTCTGCTCGGCGTAGTAGTCGGTGAACTTCATGCCCTCGCGCGCGATGCGGTCGATATTGGGCGTTTTGTAACCCATCATCCCTTCGGTATACGTGCTGAGGTTGCTGCGGCCGATGTCGTCGCCCCAGATGACGACGATGTTGGGTTTCTTTGCCGCCTGTGCGACTGCCGGACCGGCTAGCCAGGTCGCGGCAGCTACGAGCAAGACAATAAGAGTTATTAAATACAAAAAATCAATGGGTCTAGCTATAGCTTTGCATCTCCTTTGCATCTTCTTCCCTCCCATTTGTTGTAATACTGCTACGCGGTTTATACCCCTTTAGTTGACTGACATAGCAGTTAAAAGAATCTCAATAATCTTGATCGTGAACATTACTTGAAACGTAAGATCTTAAGAGAGTATGTCAATGGAAGCCGGTAGATTTAGTGGATTTTTTCTTACACTGGAAGACACGCTGATAGAGTAACTCATACGCCTGGATCAGAAATCCATGACGAGCCGGACACCGGGAATGACCGCAAGGTCATCTCCCTTCCTCTCGTTCTGGATGAACTGAAGGTCCGGTGACAGGTGGAGCCACTGGTTGATCGCGATGTTGTAGTAGAGCTCGAAGCCCCACGTATCGCGGAGTTCGATCACCGGAGACACCAGATCCTTGAAATTGTCGGAGAGCCAGTTTTTCCAGCCGGCCACTCCCATCCGGTCATGCGGGCGTGACTTCATGGGACCGAACGCCTCGACGTTAGCGAAAAAGTTGTATTGCGCGAACTGCGGATTATCCGGGCCCATAGTCCCACCGATGAGGATCGTGGCCTTCCGATTGGGGTCTCCCTCCGCCTGCCAGAAGTCCTGGCTGAGATAGAGGGCGATGTCCCAGGGCTTTTTCTCCTCGGTGCTCTCAATGCCCTGCCCGGGGATGACGACGAAGTCGTGCTTCTCGTTGGACGGTTGATCCCTCGTCGAGACGCCGCCGAAGACCATGAAGTAGCCCGGCTTGTCGCCCAGTTTATAGAGGAACCTGTGGAACGCGGCCATCCAGACACCCTCGTCGAACGAGTCGTGGACGTGGCCCCACGACGTCGACTCGTTCTCCGTGCCGGTGACGATGATTGCGCTCTCCCCGGTCTGGTACTCTTTATTGATGGTCGCCAGCCAGCCGCCATACAAGGAGAGGCCTTGAACGGCGCCGAACCACGGCAGGGCGCTGACCATGGAGTTGACGTTCCAGAAGCCTTCCTGTCCGTAGGCGACGTTGGGGAAGAAGAGGGACACCGCATCGATGATGTCGAGCTTGCCGAGGGTGAAGAGGCCGAGGTGCCCCTCGAAGAACGGAAAAGACTGGTTGACGGTGAGCCCGGTGATGTCCGTATCGTGGTAGTCACCCGGAGCCGGCATTAGCATCCCCGTGTTCTCAAGCGCGAAGGCACCCGCATCGGCGCTGACATCTTGACCAAACCGCGTTCTGGCATGCATGTTGAACGACAAGCCTTCCCAAGAGCCGAAGAGCTTTTTCCCGTCAACGTTGACCCGGTAGTCCATCGTTCCGCCGTACTCGCCGTTCTTGTCGACACCACCGCTCGCGACCCTTTGCCCGTACTGCGACAGCCTGAGGCCGATGTCGATGCCGTGGTCGGAGAGGTACGTGCGCCCCCCCCCACCAATCGCCGGTGAGCTTGTCGCGGGTCCAGATGTCCTCCGCCCAGGTTTTGCTGTCCTCCGCCCAGGTTTTGGTGGCGAACAGCGCTGTACATAATAACAACAGTACTGCCAGGAAAAATGAGCCTATTTTCTTTTTCACGGCTTTTCTCCTCATGGCTTTGTTTTTCCATTATTTTATGGCAATTTCCCCCTTTATTTGCCAAAGACTGGATCCTTGATCAGGGACGGAACCACCGGAGTAATCTGGAGCCTGAACTGGGCGATCTGCCCAAAGTCGTCCGGGCTGACCACCGAGTACTCAAAACCGGCCCTGATGTTGACCGGGAACGTGCCGATCTTAATCGTCTTGCTGGCGAAGAGCCCGACGGGAACGTTCCACTTGTTTCCCGAGTCTGCCTGATGGTTGTAGGTGATCGTAGGATTAAACCCGACCTGCCAGGCATCCGGCAGATTGAGTATGAGAAAATAGAGCATACTCCCCTGGTTGATGTCGGGCTGGATCGTTCCATGCCTGAGGGAAATTGGGGTGATGATAATCTATTTAGATAATGGTAACCGCCTATTCGTTTGAAGGGAAGTAATCAGCTTCTTGAGGGATGAGGTCAGTTTGACTCCTGTTGTCTGCAGCAAGAGGTGTAACTTTCTTCAAAAATGTCCGGTGTTCATACCAGTTTAATATTACTAAGCCTCAAAATCTTGGGGTAGATTCTTCGGGTGCTGGATTCCACATCACTTGCCATTATCTAAACATTCCCTGTTTTCCAGATATGAAAAGGAGATCGAAACATTTTGGTGGGATGCCAGAGTTTACATAGATAGCAGATACTGAAAGCCGCCGTAGGCATGGAGGTTATACTAAATCTGGCTCTTGGTGAAGTGAGACTTTTGTAAGAGTAAGACCTGTATGTACCAGGATAATTTGAGAACAGATAAATGTGATGAAAATTTAATACACGATGTCCTTTTCATCCATTTATTTGATGCCTTCTTAATCACTGTGGAGATTGGAGGTTGGAGATTGAAGTTTGAAGCTTCCAGAACTAATATTGAAATAATAGACGAGATTGATTTCAGTTAGAGTTTTAGCAGTATGAGCACCTCCACGATGAATGGCGAGACCAATTCAGCCGTATTAGCTATGGGGTAAGGCAATGGATGAGCTTATTTCATTGATCATAGACCCACCGCACGAACGAAAGATCTTTGCAAACCGGACGTTGAACATGCGCTCCATTCGAGCCATCGGTTATGACATGGACTACACCTTGATCAATTACGACGTGGAGCGTTGGGAACGGGCAATGTACGAATACTTGAAGCGAAGAGCGCTTGAGCTCGGTTGGCCGGTGGAGGATCTGGCGTATGAACCAGAGATGATGATTCGCGGACTTGTGCTAGACAAAAAACTAGGCAATATCGTCAAGCCGAATCGTTTTGGCTATGTTAAGCGGGCATACCACGGGACCAAGCCTCTTGATTTTAAGACAGTGCGCAGAGTTTATTCGCGCATCAGCGTTGATATCCGTGAGGATCGCTGGCTACTGTTTACCACGCTTTTCGACCTTCCTGTAGCCTGTATGTATGCCCAACTTGTAGACAAGCTTGACCGGAATGAGTTGCCTGAAGTAATGGGCTACGCTGATCTCGAGGAGCGGATGAGCAGTAATCTTGATGCTGCCTATGCCGAGGGGATGATGAGAAAAGAGATTCTTAAAGACCCGGCGAGCTTCGTAGTGGAAGATGCTGAAATTCCGCTCACCCTGCTAGATCAAAAATACGCCGGCAAGAAGCTTCTGCTGATCACCGACTCCGAGTGGGAATTCGTAGGGAAAATAATGGCTTATGCCTTTGATTCACATCTTCCGGCTGGCATGACCTGGCGCGAGCTGTTTGACCTGGTGATCGTCTCAGCGGGCAAACCTAGCTTTTTCCTGCAGGAGCAGCCTGCCTTTGAGTTGGCCACTGAGGAGGGGCTTCTCAGGCGTGTGGTTGGATCACTGAAACAGGGCTCCATCTACGTAGGGGGCCACGCGGGTCTGGTGGAAGAGACCTTTGGTCTGCAAGGCGGCGAGATCATGTACGTGGGCGACCATGTGGAGTCAGATGTGCTCGCAACTAAGAGTATGCTCAGATGGCGGACAGGACTTGTTTTGCGTGAATTGGAGGGAGAACTCGCTTGTTTGCAGGAATTTCGAGATCAGCAAGCTGAGTTGTCCAAAATGATGACCCAAAAAGCCGAACTTGAGCGGCAACAGGCCCAGCTGAGACTTCATACGCAACGGGCGACGCACGGATATGGCCCGGAATCGGTAGTCTCAATTGCTGAACAGGACCAGCGAATGGTTGAAATTATTAATAAAATTTCAGCTCTGGATGCACAGATACGGCCGTTGACCCGAAAGGCTTGGACGATTTTTAACCCGCGTTGGGGACTTCTCACCCGGGCGGGCAACGACAAAAGCTATCTTACCCGTCTGCTGGAGGGCTATGCCGACATCTACATGTCCCGGGTGTCCAATTTCCTCTACCAGACTCCCTTTGCCTATCTGCGTTCCACCCGGAGCAGCCTACCCCATGACGGTGGTATCGTCGGCGGACCTCACGAAGCAGAAACAGGAAGTTGACTTAGGTTTCCCCACTGACCTGCCCCCCCAGTTGGTGATGACCCAGATAGGATGAATGCTTTCAGCATAGTGGGGTTACTGCCAAGGGGCGCCTAGTTTTGATAACTTACGAAGATAGCAAATTTGGGAATAGTCGCAGTATGTTAAGGAGATCTCAACTATTTACGGGTGCTCTAGACTCAGGATATATAGCAGTTATCAAAAGCCCTCCCGCCGTGCGGCGGGAGGGCTTGCTTTTCTGCGGCTTACCGTCCCCAGTCTCCGACGGAATCGCTGCCCGGAACGTCGAAGTCCAGGTACTCCTTGACGTCGAACGGCATGTTTTTCATGTCGCGCTTGACTCGCTCTGCGATTGCCTTGGTTTCAGGACGAGCGTTTGACAGGCCAGTATATGGGATTCCATGGGCGTTCGGCACATCCGGGTACTTCTTCTTGAACAGTTCGTGTCGGGCCAGCATGCGGTTGAACTGGCCCTGAGTGTGGATCAGCGGAACGAGCAGGGGATTCTCTTCCCTGGGATCCTGGTAGAGGTCGAAATAGGCTTCCGGCATTCCCGATGCAGCGACTTCTCCTGCACCGATCCAGTGCCTCTTGTAACGCCCCTTGACCGTCGCGCCGATCTCGTGGCCGGCGTAGATGAACACGTAGTCGCGCCGACTGTGCGTGTCGCCTTTGAGCAGCAGCGCCGTCTGGTCGAGGCCATCCACGACCCGGTCAGTGGGAATGTACTTCATGGCATCACCGAGCCGGGCGAAGGTCGTGTAGAGATCCGTCACGTGGATGATGTCCCCGACAACCTGACCTTCTTCAATGACACCTGGCCACCAGGCGAAAGCCGGTGTGCGCACACCGCCTTCGGTGAAGTCGCCCTTACCGCCCCGGTATAGCATCGGAAGCATACCCCAACCCGGCGGCGGGCTGTGCACCATGGGTCCGTTGTCGGCCATGGCGATGAACAGGGTGTTCTCGGCGATGCCGAGTTCTTTGAGTTCATCCATCACCTGACCTACGAAGGCGTCCAAGGCGCCAAAGGCTTCGGCTACCTTGCTTCCGGAATGCGTCTTCTTCGGCATGTCGGGCTTGAGGAAATTCAAAAAGTTGGGCCAGTACTGGACGAAGAACGGCTTGCCTGCCTTGGCGTTTCTACGGATGAACTCCAGGGTGCGTTTTTCGGATTCGGTGTCCATCTTGTCGTAACACTCGTTCGATGTTCCACACCACTCTTTGCCCTGCTCGCCCTTCTTTCCTTCGATGTTCATCACCCAGCCCTCGGGTACTAGGCCAGGGTTGTCGAGTCGATACGGATCCGGCGGGTAGATCTCAGGATGGAGGCCAAGAACGGCGTTGACCGCATTGCCCTGGGGGTTGTAGAGGGACGCGATCTGGTTCATGGGTGTAAACAAGGCCTCATCAAAACCCTGGTTGTGCAGGTAGCTCTCCTCGACGTCGCCAAGATGTCCCTTGCCGTAATGGGCAGTGGCATAGCCTGCCTCGGACAGCACCTCGGCGATGGTCACTTCCTCGGCTCGCAGTCCCGAGAACTCATGGGGCATACCGACCACACCCATACCATGCCTTACCGGATGGCGACCCGTCAGGAAAGCGGCACGGGTAGGCGTGCACGACGGTTCTGTGTACATCCGGGTGAAGTTGATCCCCTCGGTGGCCATTCTGTTCAGTTTAGGCGTCTCGTAGCCGAAATTCTTCTGGAGGCCGGGAAAGCCGACGGCACCAAACGCCGTGTCGTCCCATAATATGTAGACAATGTTTGGTGGCTTACCACCGTTCTTTTTTCTCAGTTCGGCCAGTTTCTTGTCGAGTTCCTTGTCCTCGGCCGCCCATTTCTTGCCGTTCTGGGCCTCGAGGATATAGTACTCGGCGTCATGGACGATCTTGCTTTTTGCATCCACCACCCTGGGTCCCAGAACAAAGGACATGGTAGCGAGGATAGCCAAGAAAAACGTCGTTGCTCTCAACTGATTCATACTCAACTCTCCTTTCCTCGTGCTTCCACCGTCGATATCCGCGAATAGTTAAAACCCTGCAGATTCCATTTGGACCATAATGTTTAAGAAGTAACAATGTTTAAAAACTAAGACGGACGAGTTCCATGTCAACTAAAAGACCAATTTTTTCTTGATAGCTTTTTAGATTGGAGGGGTACGAAAAATGTTGGAGTGGCAAACTAGGAAGGAGTCATTCACTGGATATTGGGGCATTTCCCTGATACGTAATAGTTTAGATCTCTTGCCAGTACCTAAACTTGGCCAAAATTAATGGTATGAGAAGGAGATGTGATTTTGAGACCTAACAAGTTAGCCTGTTTTCATTCCCATTCGCCAGGTCATTGACTCCCAATTTGCATTCGCCTGTTGATAATATCCAGCAACTGAGGCCCAAGGCGGTTGGTAGGGTGTCTTGAGATGATTTGTTCAGCTATGCGCTTGGCTTGCTGATACATTTCTTGCTTGAGATAGTATTGAGCAATCGCATTCAAATATTCCATATTGGCCGGTTCCAGTTCGAGGGCACGCTGTAAGGCAGATTCAGCCTGCAAGTCTCTCCCCAAATAATCCTGTAACAGACCCAGATTGTAATGCACTCTGGAGCGATCAGGCATGCCACGGGCCGCTGCCTCCAGATAACGCGCCGCTTCCGCATATTGCTTCTTTTCTGCTAGCAGCAATCCTAATGAATATTGTATTTCATAAAGCTCGGGTTGCGCGGTTACCACCTCGCGGAGCAGTATCTCCGCTTTATCATTTTGCCCCATTTGGTTGTATAGCATAGCCAGATTCACCTTGGCGGGATAGAACTGATAATCAATACGGATCGCCGCTTGATAGTTCTCGATGGCCAATTCCGGCTTCTTGAGACTGGCGTAAAGATTGGCCAGGTTGTATCTGCCGAAGGCGAAATCGGCTGAATATTCCATGGCCTGCTGAAATTCGAGCAAGGTGGTTTTAAATATCTCGTTCTGTTTCTCATCCAGCTGCGGGGAAGGAATTTCAGTGAGCCGCCTGGCCGCTTCTATGCGAACGGCTTTGACTGGATCGTAAAGCATTGCTGCCAGTAGATCTGTTTGTCTCTTCGGATCAGAAACATTTAGATAATCCACTGCCGTGCGTCGAATCAGGGCTTCTTCGTCCATCAGTGCTAGCTCAAAAGCCTGGTTGCTTTCATCTCCCGGATATGCTGACAGAAGCGACAGGGCGGTGGTCCTCACGATTACAGGATACAGGGGATCACCGGCCAGTTTAATGAGATCTTCGTAAGCTTCAGTCAGTTGTCTCCGTCCGGCAGCAATGATATTGCCGTAATGGGCACGGCGGCCTGGGCCATACCACTTGGTGATGTACTGGTCGGACCACTGGTTTGTCTTATCCCCATGGCAGCGGTTGCAGGCATTGGGAGTGCCGAGCTTAATGCTGAGGTCGGGCCGGGGAATCCGAAAACTGTGGTCCGGTCGATAATCGATGCCCATGTAATACCGACCCGGCATGTGGCACTGGACGCACTCCGCGCCGGTGCCCACTTCAAATAACACCTTCCCTTCTTTCGATCTAATGGGCTCGCCTTTTTCACCATTTTTCTTGTGAAAATGGTGCTCTTTAGAATCATAAATCTTTGCCCGATGGCACTGGAGGCACAATGCGTTGCCTTCCTTTACCGGTTTTATGCTGTGAACATCGTGGCAGTCACTGCAGCGTACATCACGGCGGTACATTTTGCTCTGGGTAAATGAGCCGTAAACATAAACCTCTTCCAAAATCTGACCATCGGTAAAATACAACTCTTCGGTGAGCAAACTGGGCAGTAGGCTGTCCAGCAAATCCGGTTCAGCATGGGTGTAATCTCCCAGAATAGCCCGCCGGGAATGACAGGGTGCACAGAGCTCCACCTGGTCGCGTGAAGTGATCCCTCTGGTTTTTACTATGAGTTCATAGTTTTCTGTTTGAGGCCTGGCCATATCCGGAAGTTCGGCCCAGTCCACATGACGGGATCCCGGTCCGTGGCAAGCTTCGCAGCCAACGTCGATTTCCGACCAGGTCGTCTGGTAGGAATCTGTTTTGATGTCATAATTCTTTTTCAAGTTGGTGGAGTGGCACTCGGCACACATGCCGTTCCAGTTCTGACCAGCATTGGTCCAGTAAAGCCAATCCTTATGATCAATTGGGGCTTCGGGGTAGAGGTGATACCACTTTTTCTTTGTCACATCCCAGGCAATGGGCAGACATTGCAAACGTCCGCCGGAGAAGGGAATAAGGTATTGCTGCAAAGGATAGGCACCGAAGGTATATTTGACTTCAAAGTCGCCCATTTTGCCATCAGGACCCTGGGTATGGACGTAGAAGTCGCCGTTCTTACGGTAAAAACGTGAGGTCACACCGAAATGTTCGAAAACAGTATCATTGAAGTTGCCCAGTACTGTCGTCTCGGTTGCCTCGTCCATGGCCAGGTCGTGATGAGAGGTAAGCCATTTGTCGTATTCTCGTTTATGGCATTCTCCACATTTCTTGCTGCCTGCAAACTTATATTCCAGCTCAGCTTGGACTCTGTCAGCGGAGGGCCGGAGGTAGGTTACCTTCAAAACGTAGAGGGGCACCGACAGAACGATAATTATGGTTGCGATAATCCCGGTTATTTTCCAATTTTTCACTGATTAAACCTTAGACAGGATAACAGGATCAACAAGATAGTGTCTAAACTACAGAGATTTAGACAGGATAACAGGATGAACAAGATAGTTTGTAAATTACAGTTTAAAAGCTACGGTAGATCCTTAACCTTGCGTTTGACCTCAGTTTTTTAGACAGGATAACAGGATCAACAAGATAGTTTTTTGAATCCCGTCCATTAATTAGGGTAAGTCTTTTACCTTGCGCTTCACTCCAACCTTCGTTTCTCCGAAATTGATAAGCAGACCAACAGGTTTTCCAGTGGCAACGAGGTAATTAACCAATTGAACTTCGTGAGCTTCAACAAGTTTTCGTACCGACTTTAGTTCCAAAATAACTGTGTCGTTCACTAATATATCAGCAACGAAGTCACCCACGACTTCGCCGTCGTATTGGACTCTAATGGGTTGTTGTGACTCGGTATCAAGACCGGCTTTGCGCAACTCGATAAGCATGCATTTCTCGTAAACTAATTCAAGAAAACCAAACCCCATTCTGTTATAGACACGGTACGCACATCCAATAATCTTCTCTGTTAACTCCTTATATTCCATCTAAGCGCCCGCAGATTGTGTTAAATAGTATTCATGATTGTAGGGGAAGCATAGTATTTATTCAGTGATTGTGCTGGAATCGCTTTAAAGCCCTCGTGTACGAGGGGTCCCGATGGATCTGCACCGGGACTAGTGGGGAGCTCTTGATTCCAGGGAGCAGCTTGCTTATCCGTGGAATCAGGGGCTAACCACGTAGCTTTGAAGCGATCCTCCAATTCATGAATCTCCGACGCCACCTCTCCCTCTTGGGGTCTTTAACTATCTGTGTCTATATCCTGTCCCTGTCATGCCTCCGCTTTTGATATCACCGGAGAGGTGATTAATTCACCCGCCCCCAGACCACTGGATATTTATCCAATATTCATTGAAAACAACATCGTGAAAGTAGATACCAGCAAACCCATGAAACGAAGCCAATTCGAGGTATCGCAGGTAGTACGACCGTGAAAAGATTTGACAGGATAACAGGATG
>PVMK01146002.1_pt1 | contig 30584 bp, 21 predicted proteins | sample 1853481 | NCBI WGS metagenome assembly PVMK01 (sample SAMN08533507, study PRJNA380276) | Marine sediment metagenome, whole genome shotgun sequencing project.
ACACACAACAACAGCAGTGCAACCGCGTACGGGTTTATGAGTCCTGTAGCGGGAGGCCTCTGTAAATTCTGGGATAATTTCGGGGACAGTTTACTTAATTCGGAGGTAGCCCAATTTTTCTTGAAATTTGCCATCACCGAATTAAGTAAACTGTCCCCGAAATGAAATTAAGTAAACTGTCCCCGAAATTAAAAGGGGCCGGGTCACCCTCAAGGCGCCCGGCCCGTGCTGCCTACAGGTTATCCGTGACCGGACTCAGTTACCCTAGAAGGGTATATCATCGTCAAACTCAGCGGCGGGTGCAGGCGCGGCGGCCTTCTCACCTCCTCCACTCCCAGATGGCGCGGATGCGGCCTGGGCGCCGCCACTATAAGCGTCGCCGGCAGACTCACCACCCCCGCGGCTGTCAAGCATTTGCATCTCGCTCGCCACGATCTCGGTGGTCCAACGGTCCTGCCCCTCCTTGTCTTGCCATTTTCGGGTCTGAAGCTTGCCCTCGACATATATCTTGGAACCCTTTTTCAGGTATTCGCCGACGATCTCGGCCAGTCGCCGGAAAAACACCACGCGGTGCCATTCCGTCTTCTCTACCATCTCACCGGTGTTCTTGTCTTTCCAGCTTTCGGATGTAGCAATGTTGACGTTGGCGATCGCGTTACCGTTGTTCGCATATCGTATTTCCGGATCGGCACCCAAATTCCCTATCAGCATGACCTTGTTGAGTCCTCTACTAGCCATTGTATTCTCCTTACAATTATCAGATGTCTAAAACATGAACCCGTGCGAAGGCACTCCCTGCGCTTCTGTAACACGGATTCCCTAGTATAACGCCGATCATTACTTGCCTGCTATCAACTCCTGCAGTTCAGTCTCTTCCAGTTGATCTGCATCCAGCTTGAGATAGGCCACCGAATGTTCAATCACTACCGTCGCCTCGATTACGCCGGGGACAGAAAGCAGCCTGTGACTCCAGTCTGCAGAATTATCGGGCAGTTTCACTATACGGCTTTCATGCAGTGTGATCCGAGGCGCCATGGCAACAACGATCGACCACGCGGCCGCCATCACGGCACAAAAAACGAACACGGCCCGTGCGCCCGCAACACCATATAACCAGCCTGCCCCAACCCCGCCCAGGAAAACACCAGCGAATTGAAAGGTGTTATAGATCCCGATCGCCGTTCCCCTGGTCCCGGCCGGCGCGATTCGGGATACCAACGAAGGCAGGAGCGCTTCAAGGGTATTAAATCCCCAGAAGAAGACCATGAGGCAAACCAGGAGTCCCACAGGCCCCGGGATCCGCCATACGAGAAGCAACTGCGATACCAACAGGATGATGATCGCGGCCAGCAGTATCCGGATAACCAGGCCGCGCCTGCTACTAAGAATGACAAGTGGAATCATCCCGACCACCGAAAACAGCAAGGCCGGGATATACAGTTTCCAGTGCTGGCCGATTGACCAGCCCAGTTCCCGGGTCAGTATCAGTGGCACGACGAGAAACATGGCGGTCAGGATGGCATGTAATATAAAAATACCAAAATCCAGACGCAGCAGGTTACGATCGGCAAGCAGGCCCGGCGAACCGGCAACACTTGCCAGCACGTCCGGGTGATGCGCCTGTGTCGGTGTGGGTACCGCCGTCCACAATAATCCGATTGCCATGAGCGCAAGGACGGCCGTCATTAAAAACAATCCGTCTACGCCTGTTATGGGCTCCAGCATCGGCGCAACTACCAGGGCCAGCATAAATGCACCCCCAATGCTCATACCTATAAATGCCATGGCCTTGGCACGCTGGTTTTCCCGGGTAAGATCCGCAGCCAGCGCCATGACGGCGGCGGCAATTGCCCCCGCGCCTTGTAATGCACGGCCACCGATAACCCCCCAAATGCTATCCGATGACCACGCCAGCACGCTCCCGAGGATGAACACGATCAGTCCCGCGGTAATTACCGGTTTACGACCCAGGTGATCTGACATCAGCCCAAACGGGATCTGCAGGCAGGCCTGGCTAATGCCGTATACGCCGATGGCCACCCCCACCAGCACAGGGGTACTTCCGGCAAGTCCGTCCGCGTAAGGCGCCATCACCGGCAATATCAAAAACAGCCCGAACATTCGCAGCCCATAAATAAGGGCAAGCGAAGTAATCGAACTTTTTTCCAGGGAATTTAGCCGGTAGTCGTTCAAGCTGGGACAGACGTCAGTTTATTTGGTTTGAAACTGAAAGGCGGCGTATAGTAACAGGTTACCCGATTATCAGGAACACAGATGGATTCGATTACCATCCGGGGTGCCCGCACCCACAATCTCCGGGATATAGACCTGGAGTTACCACGCGACAAGCTGATCGTCATCACCGGCCTGTCAGGCTCAGGGAAGTCATCCCTGGCATTCGACACCATCTATGCAGAGGGTCAACGGCGGTATGTCGAATCCCTCTCCACCTACGCGCGTCAGTTTCTATCCCTGATGGAGAAACCCGACGTGGACCTGATCGAGGGCTTGTCGCCGGCGATATCGATTGAACAAAAGGCCACCTCGCACAATCCCCGCTCAACGGTGGGGACAGTTACCGAGATTTATGATTACCTCCGGCTGCTGTATGCGCGGGTAGGAAACCCGAGATGCCCGGACCACGACGTTACCCTGGAGGCCCAAACCGTCAGCCAAATGGTCGACCAGGTACTCGACCTCCCCGAAGGAAGCAAAATCCTGCTGATGGCGCCGGTAATCAAGGACAGGAAGGGAGAACATGTTCAACTGTTCGCTGACCTGCATGCGCAAGGGTTTGTGCGTGCGCGCGTCGACGGAGAGATCTGCGAACTCTCGGACCACCAACGCTCAAGAAGAATTTCAAGCATCATATCGAGGTTGTGGTCGACCGCCTGGCAGTCCGCAAGGACCACAAGCAAAGGATGGCGGAATCTTTCGAGACGGCGCTTGAACTCGCCGACGGGGTGGCCACGGTCGCGGTCCTGCGCGGCGGTGAGGATGATAACGACCAGGAACTCGTATTTTCATCAAAATATGCCTGCCCCCTGTGCGGCTACAGCCTCGCGGAACTCGAACCAAGACTGTTCTCCTTCAACAATCCGGCCGGCGCCTGTTCAAGCTGTGACGGACTGGGCCTGCGACAGTTCTTCGACCCCGAACATATAATCTACGATGGAGATCTCAGTCTCTCAGCCGGCGCAATACGCGGCTGGGATCGGCGTAGTATTTTTTACTATGGGCTGCTGGTCAGCGTCGCCAAGCACTACGGGATTGATATCGATCTCCCGTACTCAGAATTGCCCCGGGAGTTTCGCCAAGTCGTACTCTATGGCAGCGCGAAAGAAAAAATCGAGTTCCACTATATGCGTGGAAACCGCCGGGGGATAAGGCGAAAACACGCATTCGAGGGCATCATTCCCAACATGGAACGGCGATACCGCGAGACAGAGTCTGTCTCAATGAGAGAAGACCTGCACAAATATATCAGCGCCCAGACCTGTCCTGCCTGCCAGGGTAGCCGCCTGCGGATTGAGGCCCGGAACGTTTTTCTTGGTGGCAAGGCGATCCATGATATTACCGCCATGTCGATCCGCGATGCCATGGTTTTCATGGTGGATCTGAAACTGACAGGTAATCGTGCCCAGATCGCCAGCAAGATTATTCAGGAGACGAGCGATCGTCTGGGCTTCCTCGTTAATGTCGGGCTGGATTATCTCAGCATGGATCGCTCGGCGGACACACTGTCAGGTGGAGAATCACAGCGAATCAGGCTGGCCTCACAAATAGGCTCAGGCCTGGTCGGCGTGATGTACGTACTTGACGAGCCATCGATAGGCCTGCATCAGCGTGATAACGAGCGGCTCATCAATACGCTCACCGGGCTACGTGACATCGGCAACACCGTCATCGTTGTGGAGCACGACGAAGAGGCAATTCGCTCGGCTGATTACATTGTTGATATCGGGCCTGGTGCGGGCGTTCATGGCGGCCACATCGTCGCTCGCGGACAAATTGAAGACATCCTTGCCTGCCCGGACTCCCTGACAGGTGCGTTCCTGTCCGGCCGGGAAAACATAGAAGTCCCGCTGTCACGTGTGCCGGTTAACCAAACGCGAATGTTGCAGATTAAAGGCGCGCGGGGCAATAACCTGAAAAATATTGATGTGGAATTACCGGTCGGACTGTTTACCTGTGTTACCGGCGTATCAGGATCGGGAAAGTCCACCCTGATTAATGACACGCTATACCCCGCCGTCGCGAGAAGCCTGAACAGGAATCGGATGGAGGCGGCCCCACACGACCGAATTGACGGCATAGAACAACTCGACAAGATTGTCGACATCGACCAAAGCCCCATAGGACGGACACCTCGTTCAAACCCGGCCACCTATACCGGGCTATTTACACCGGTGCGTGATTTATTCTCCCAGACGCAGGAATCGAGGACACGAGGATACAAGCCCGGCAGATTCTCGTTCAACGTAAAGGGCGGGCGCTGCGAAGCCTGCCAGGGAGACGGGATGATAAAGGTTGAGATGCATTTTCTGCCTGACATCTATGTGCCCTGCGACGTATGCAAGGGAGCCCGTTATAATCGCGAAACGCTCGAGATTCGATACAAGGGAAAGAATATTCATGATGTGCTGGAGATGACGGTTGAAACCGCGACCGAATTTTTCAGCGCGGTACCCGTCATAAAACGCAAACTGGATACACTGATGGACGTGGGTCTCGGCTACATACGCCTGGGACAGAGTGCGACGACGCTTTCCGGAGGAGAGGCGCAGCGCATCAAGCTGTCCCGGGAGTTGTCAAAGCGTGACACGGGGAAAACACTTTACATCCTCGATGAACCGACAACCGGGCTGCACTTTCACGACATCCGCCAATTGCTGGCTGTATTGCACCGGCTCAGAGAACACGGGAATACAATCATCGTGATCGAGCATAACCTTGACGTCATAAAGACGGCGGACTGGATCATCGATCTCGGCCCGGAGGGAGGCGATGGAGGGGGGGCCGTCATCGTGACCGGCACGCCGGAAGAGGTCTCTGAAAGCCCGGTCTCGTACACGGGACAATACCTCAGGAAAATGCTGCCGGACGTCATCGGCATAAAGGCTTCGACTGCCTGACAAGCCAAACCGGAACGGAAAAATGATCGATAAACAGGACGCGATGACAAAATATTCGCTTATCCATTCAACATCGGGTTTAACTATCTAAAACAGTTCGCTTTTCAAGTACTGCAACGACGACATCACCGTTGCTGGCGCGTATAATCCAGTCGATTTTCAACCCACTCAACCAGCTGCATCCAGGCCAATTCCATTTTCCAAGATGAGTCAATCCGGAAGTTCAAAAAAAACCGTGTCGTCGCCGGTGAAAAACTGCGGGGGGCAGAAAAGGTTGCCCGCATCCCGGTAAAGGTGGTGCCTACCGTCAAGGCGCCACGTAAGCCCGATTGGATACGTGTGCGTATTCCTTCGGGAAACAAGGTCCGGAACCTGATCAGGACCCTCAGGGAGAACAACCTCCACACAGTGTGTGAAGAAGCATCCTGCCCCAACTTGCCCGACTGCTTCAGCCGCGGCACCGCAACGTTCATGATAATGGGTGACATATGCACCCGCCGCTGCCCATTCTGCGACGTCGCCCACGGAAGGCCGTTACCACTCAATGAGGATGAGCCTGTCAGCCTGGCCCGCACCATTCGGGATATGAAGCTGAGCTATGTCGTCATCACCTCGGTAGATCGAGACGATCTCCGGGATGGTGGTGCGGGTCACTTTGTCGACTGTATTCGGGAAACAAGAAAACTGAACCCCGACACCAGGATTGAAATACTCGTACCGGATTTCAGGGGTCGTATGGACATCGCGATCAAGCTGATGTCCGAATGTCCCCCGGACGTATTCAACCATAACCTGGAAACCGTGCCGACCCTGTACAGGAAGGTTCGACCGGGATCTGACTACCAGTGGTCGCTGAACCTGATACGCCAGTTCAAGGCAGCACATCCTGCGATACCGACAAAATCCGGTCTCATGCTGGGTGTTGGAGAAACGATTGACGACGTCAAGACAGTATTGCAGGACCTGCATCGGCATGGCTGCAACATGATAACGCTGGGCCAGTATCTGCAACCCAGTCTGAATCACCTGCCAATCGACCGTTTCGTACATCCGGACGAATTTGAGGCGCTGAGAATTTACGGGATGTCACTGGGATTCCGGCACGTCGCATCGGGACCGATGGTGAGGTCCTCGTACCACGCCGATGAACAGGCGCGTAGCGCAGATCAAACAGATACGACCGCATAATCATACGCGTTTAATGACTCATATCAGCTAATGGAAATCAGGGGAGCACAACAAGGTGACTCAGACTATGCCCGGTAGCACAAACCCGATAACACCGACAGATATAGATACACAGGAAACCCAGGAATGGCTGGATGCCCTGGAGACCGTTATCACGACTGATGGAACCGAACGTGCCCATTACCTGCTTGAAAGACTGATTGACAAGGCCCGCAGGTCCGGCGCCTACCTGCCATACAGCTTGACGACGGCCTACCTGAATACCATTCCTGAAGGAAAACAGAAGAGGCATCCGGGAGACCAGGAAATGGAGCGCAACATACGCTCCATCGTCAGATGGAATGCCATAGCCATGGTCTTGCGAGCCAACAAGATAAGTACGGAGTTTGGCGGACATATCGCCAGTTATGCCTCGGCAGCAACGCTGTATGACGTCGGGTATAACCATTTCTGGCACGCGCCCTCAGCGGAACACGGCGGCGACCTGATATATGTGCAGGGACATTCCGCGCCGGGAATCTATTCGCGGGCCTTCATACTGGGGCGTCTGGACGAAGACGACCTCGATAAATTCCGCCAGGAGGTCGACGGTGGACTGAGTTCCTACCCGCACCCCTGGCTAATGCCGGAATTCTGGCAGTTTCCAACCGTTTCGATGGGGCTGGGTCCCATCATGGCCATCTACCAGGCCCGTTTTCTGAAATATATGGAAAATCGCGAAATGCTGCCCGCCCAAAACCGGAAGGTTTGGGCCTTTATGGGTGACGGAGAAAGCGACGAACCGGAATCAATGGGTGCGATCGGGCTGGCTGGCCGCGAAAAACTGGATAACCTCATCTTTGTTATCAACTGTAACTTGCAGCGCCTTGACGGGCCCGTTCGGGGTAATGGAAAGATCATCCAGGAATTGGAGTCGGCATTCCGTGGCGCAGGCTGGAATGTAATCAAGGTTATTTGGGGCTCGTACTGGGATCCGCTGCTGGCGCGGGATACCAAGGGGTTGCTGGCGCAACGTATGGAAGAGGCGGTTGACGGTGAGTACCAGGCCTTCAAGGCCAAAGGGGGCGCGTATACACGCGAGAAATTTTTCGGGAAATACCCGGAACTCCGGGAAATGACCGCAACGATGTCGGACGAAGATATCTACCGCCTCAACCGGGGTGGGCACGATCCGCACAAGGTCTATGCGGCGTATGCCGAGGCCGTCAGTCACACCGGACAGCCCACGGTAATCCTCGCTAAAACGATCAAGGGTTATGGCATGGGTGAGTCCGGAGAAGGCCAGAACACCACTCACCAGCAGAAAAAAATGGACCTCGATTCGCTGAAACAATTCCGCGACCGGTTCGGTATTCCTATAGAAAACGAACAACTCGAGGAGGTGCCATATTACAACCCCGGCAAGGATAGCCCCGAACACAAATACATGCTCGAACGCCGTGAGGCACTGGGTGGATTTCTGCCGATGCGCCGTGATAATGCGGCCCCACTGGATATTCCGGATTTGAGTGCTTTCAAGAGCCAACTGGAGTCAACCGGTGATCGGGAAATATCCACCACAATGGCATTTGTACGGATACTGTCAACGCTGGTCCGTGACAAGAAGATTGGTGAACGTATCGTGCCCATCGTTCCGGACGAGGCACGCACCTTCGGTATGGAGGGCCTGTTTCGGCAACTTGGTATCTACTCATCCGTCGGTCAACTCTACGAGCCCGAAGACTCGGAACAACTGATGTATTACCGGGAGGACATCAAGGGCCAGGTGCTCGAGGAAGGCATCAACGAGGCCGGGGCATTTTCATCATGGATCGCCGCAGCGACCTCCTATTCAACAAATAACGAGACGATGATCCCGTTCTATATCTACTACTCCATGTTTGGATTCCAGAGGATCGGCGACCTGGCATGGGCGGCAGGAGACATGCAGGCCCGAGGCTTCTTGCTGGGAGGCACGGCGGGCCGGACCACCCTGGCAGGAGAAGGTCTGCAACACCAGGATGGGCATTCGCATATATTGGCATCGACGATTCCAAACTGCATTGCCTACGACCCGACATTCGGCTACGAACTTGCGGTGATCATCCAGGACGGACTGCGACGGATGTACCGTGACCAGGAAAACGTCTATTACTACATCACGGTAATGAATGAAAATTACCAGCACCCCGGAATTGAAGAGGGCATGGAGGAAGGCATCCTCCGTGGTCTGTATTTGTTTCGAAAAAGTCCCGCAGATGATGGCAAGACTGCGGCTGTGCAGCTTATGGGTAGCGGGGCCATTTTTCGTGAATGTATTGCCGCGGCCGATACGCTTGAGAAGGAATATAACGTTGCCGCAAACCTGTGGAGTGTCACGAGTTTTAACGAGCTTCGCCGCGAAGGTCTTTCTGTCGCACGCTGGAACCTGCTTCACCCCGAGGAACCGGAAATATTGAGTTACGTAGAGCAAAAACTACAGGATCAAAACGGGCCTGTCATTGCAACGACTGATTATATGAAGGTCTACGCAGACCAGATTCGTGAGTTTGTTCCATCACGTTATATCGTCCTTGGAACGGACGGTTATGGCCGCAGTGACTCGCGAAAAGCCCTGCGCCGTCACTTTGAAGTCAATCATGACCATATCGTCGTCGCTGCCCTGAAAGGGCTGTCTGATGATGGTACCATCACGGAAAAGACTGTATCTGAAGCCATCAGGAAATACGGGATCGATCCGGAACGTCCTGACCCGGTCACGCTGTAAAAATCCGGAACCATGAGAAGAAGTCATATGAGGAGTAGAAGAGAGTGATTAAGTATTTAGAGATCACACCCCCCGATGAAGCAAAGTTTCGAAATTCAACGGTAATCTCCAGCGAAATACAGGAAGGAGACGAGGTCCACACTGGTGATACCCTGTTCACGGTAAAAAATGGAGAGGAGACCTACACCCTGCCCAGCCCACTGAGCGGAAAAATCACCGAGTTAATCGTCCAGGTAGGCGATCGAATTTCAAGCCGCACCTCCTTGCTGTTGCTTGAAACCGAAGTCGAGGATGCGACAAGTGAACCAGCCGATGAGGCTGGACCCGAAGAACATGAAGAACCTGAGGCATCTGAAGAAACCGAAAAACCCGAAGTGCTTGAAGTACCTGAAGACCCCGAGGAGACTGAAGAGTCTGAAGCGCCGAATGCCGGGCGGACTGATACTGATCTGAGTACATTAAAAAAGAAGGATGAAGAATTAACAACAGGTGGAGGACTAATTGATATTGTCGTTCCCGATATTGGTGGGGCAGAGGATGTCGAGGTGGTTGAGTTGATGGTCTCCGCCGGCGATGTGGTTAAAATCGATGACTCGCTGCTGGTGCTGGAGACTGACAAGGCCACCGTTGAAATTCCGGCGCCCCTGGACGGAACTATTGCGGAAGTACTCGTATCCATAGGTGACAAGGTAACTGAAGGCATCTCCATCTTCAGACTGAACCCACTGGAAATGGCAGAATCCTCCCCCGGCAACGACGCGAAACCCCCAACAACCGAAGCCGGGGATTTGCCAGAGGCAGCCGGGGCAGCAGAATCACCCGGGTCAGCGAAATCGACAGGGGAAACGCAAATCACGGAAACGGCGCCTTCAAAACGCGAGCCGGCGGTGGTGCCGGATGGCGGGACAGCCGACGTCAGCCTTACCGTTCCGGATATGGGTGCAACAGGAGATGCCGAAGTAATAGAAATACTGGTGAAAGTCGGTGATCTCGTCGCTGTCGAAGATCCGATTGTAACCGTCGAAACGGACAAGGCAACGGTGGATATACCAGCGGATCGGGCCGGTACAATTAGTTCGCTTCACGTGGCGATTGGCGATCAGATCTCTGAAGGAAGCCATCTGGCCAGCCTGGTTACCACCGCCCCCGGACCGGAACCGGACCAGACACCAGAGGACAAACCGGTCAGCATTGAGCCTGCCCCTCAAGCCGCAGACGAGCCCGCGGTACAAGAGAAGTCTCTGCAAGAGGGCAGTCACGAGGAAGTAAAAGATGCCGTGGCAGCCGTCCCCTCCCGTGTGGCCCTCTGCGGGCCAAGGGAGCGTCCGGCAACACCGGCATATGCGAGCCCATCGGTCAGAAAATTCGCACGTGAATTGGGCGTAGACGTAAAGAACGTAACCGGTACGGGACGCAAGAACCGGGTGACCAGGGATGATGTCCAGGCCTTTGTAAAAGGGATAATGAAAGCGTCGCCAGCTCAGGTCCCGACACCGGCATCCAGTACAGGCCCCGGTAGCGGAATCCCACCAATCCCGGTGATAGATTTCTCAAAATTCGGAGAAATCGAGACGATACGACTCTCACGAATCAAACGCATTACCGCAACAAACCTGCATCGATCGTGGCTGAACCTGCCGCACGTCACATACAACGAGGAAGTGGATATCACCGAACTCGAGGCATTTCGACAGTCAATGAAGGAAGAACTGGCGAAAGACGGTATACGTATTACACCGCTTGCATTCCAGATGAAGGCCATTGTATCGGCACTACGGGCATTCCCACCGTTCAATTCATCCCTGGAGGAAGGTGGCGAGAACCTGTTGCTGAAGAAGTACTACAACATTGGGGTAGCCGTCGACACACCCGAGGGCCTGGTCGTCCCGGTAATCAAGGAGGTCGACAAGAAGGGGGTCATCCAGCTTGCCCAGGAACTCGGAGAGATAAGCAAGCGGGCCCGCAACAAGAAACTGATGCCCGCAGAGATGCAGGGAGGTTCCTTCACCATCTCGAGCCTGGGAGGGATCGGCGGCACATCCTTTACCCCGATAATCAACGCCCCGGAAGTGGCCATCATGGGCGTATGCCAGTCGAGGATAAAACCCGTCTGGAATGGCTCCGAATTCGAGCCAAAGCTGTTGCTGCCGATGTCACTATCCTATGATCACAGGGTAATCGATGGCGCTGAAGCCGCACGATTTGTCGCTCATGTCGGTAATATGCTGAATGACGTACGCCGCTTGTTACTTTAGGGATCCACTTTCCTCATCATGTCGAACTCAACAATGGTTACGGTCCCTGACCTTGGTGGTGCTACCGAAGTAGAAGTAATTGAAGTGCTCGTAGCGGCAGGTGACCACGTGAACGCCGGGGATCCGATATTGACACTGGAAACAGACAAGGCAACGGTCGATGTGCCCAGCCCGTACAGCGGAACCATAGAATCCATTCTCGTGGGAAAAGGTGAAAAAGTTTCCGAGGCCGCACCCCTTGTCACAATTCTGGAGGATGGGGATACCGCCGGGACCACCGTTGTTGAAGCACCAACGAATGAGTCACAGCCGATCCCGATGAACGACGGCATACACGCAGAAGTCGTTGTCCTCGGTTCCGGCCCCGGCGGATATACAGCGGCATTCCGTGCAGCCGATCTTGGAATGAGCGTCATCCTCGTGGAACGCCACGGCCAATTGGGAGGCGTTTGCCTGAATGTTGGGTGTATCCCGTCGAAGGCGCTTCTTCACACCGCTGATGTCATCTCTGCGGCCCGGCACATGAAGAAGCATGGTGTGAGTTTTGGCAAACCAAAGATAGACCTCGACAAGCTTCGAGGCTGGAAGAATTCGATCGTATCCAGGTTGACCCAGGGTCTGTCAGGCATGGCAAGGCAGCGGAATGTGGAGGTTATTCACGGGGAGGCTGCCTTCCAGTCTGAAAACACGCTCGCCGTAATCAGCGACGAGGGGCAAAAGATCATTCACTTCGATAAGGCCATTATCGCAGCCGGATCCCGCGTCATGCTACTGCCCATTTTTCAGACAGATGACCCCCGGGTAATCGATTCCACCGGCGCACTTGAACTGAAAGAAATACCAAAACGGATGTTGATAGTCGGGGGCGGAATCATTGGCCTGGAAATGGCGACCGTCTACTGTGAACTCGGCACCGATGTCAGTGTCGTCGAGATGACCGACCAGCTCATTCCTGGAGCGGACAAAGATATCGTGAAACCGCTTGACAGGCGGATTCGGGACATCTGTAGCGAGGTTTATCTTGGCACAACCGTCACGAGGATCAAACCATTGAAGGGTGGGGTCAAGGTCTTCTTCGAAGGGGGTTCGGCACCCGACAACGCGACGTACGACTACGTGCTTGCCGCAGTTGGCCGCAGACCTAATGGAGACCAGATTGGAGCGGAGAACGCCGGTCTGGATATAGACGAGCGTGGGTTTATCCCGGTAGACGATCAGCAACGGACCAATGTCCCGCACATCTACGCCATCGGGGACATCGTTGGACAACCGATGTTGGCCCACAAGGCTACCCACGAAGGCAAGGTTGCGGCCGAGGTTTGTGCCGGGAAAAAGACCGCATTCCAGGCCTCGGCCATTCCGTCGGTAGCCTATACCGATCCTGAGGTCGCCTGGGTCGGCCTGACAGAGACCAGCGCCAGGCAGGACAACATCAACTACGAAAAGGCGACATTTCCCTGGGCGGCCAGTGGACGCGCACTGGGACTCGACCGCCCGGAAGGGCTGACAAAGGTCCTGTTTGATTCCGACTCCGGGCGCGTTCTCGGGGCCGGTATCGTTGGACCCGGGGCAGGAGACCTGATCACGGAGGTCACGCTGGCAATCGAAATGGGCGCAGACGCAGAGGATATTGGTCTGACCATCCACCCGCATCCAACCCTCTCGGAAACCGTTGCCATGGCTGCCGAAATGTTCGAGGGGACGATTACCGACCTCTATATTCCGAAAAAGAAGTAACCGTACCCGCCCTAGGCTACCCCTTCCCTGCCAGAGCGGTTATACCCGGGTATACCGCCGCTCCAGCGAGTTCCTGCTCAATCCTGAGTAACTGGTTATATTTCGCCACCCGCTCCGAGCGGCACAGCGAGCCGGTCTTGATTTGTCCGGCACCCGTTGCGACCGCAAGATCTGCAATGGTCGTATCCTCGGTCTCACCTGAGCGATGCGATATCGTCGTTGTGTAGCCCGCATCACTGGCCATCCTGATTGCATCGAGGGTCTCCGTCAGGCTTCCGATCTGGTTAAACTTTATCAATATCGAGTTGGCAACACCGGCATCGATACCCCTTTTCAGGATGTCTGTATTGGTCACAAACAGGTCGTCCCCCGTCAACTGAACAATATCACCCAGCCGGACAGTCAGCTCTTTCCAACCCTCCCAGTCGTCTTCGGCCATTCCGTCCTCTATGGATACGATGGGATATTTCCCGGCCCAGGATGCAAGGTATTCGGCAAAAGACGAGGAGTCCATCGATGCACCATCGGCTTCCAGGCGGTACTTCCCGTCGGTATAAAATTCAGTACTGGCGACATCCAGACCAATGGTGATGTCTTCACCGGCCCGATACCCCGCCTGCTCAATTGCTTCGAGCAATACGACCACCGCCTCCTCGTTGGATTGAATCCCGGGTGCAAACCCGCCTTCATCACCGACGGCCGTACTGAAGCCTTTACTATTTAAAACGTTTTTCAGCGTGTGGAAAATTTCCGCGCCGGCCCTCAATGCGGATGAAAAATTCGGCAATCCGGTAGGCAGGATCATGAATTCCTGGAAATCTATCGCATTGTTTGCATGAGCCCCGCCATTGATGATGTTCATCTGCGGGACCGGCATACGGTATCCGCCGTCGATACCATAGAGTTCACCCAGGTAGCGGTAAAGCGGCAATCCTTCCGAGCGCGCCGCCGCCTTGGCAACGGCGAGTGATACAGGGAGGATGGCGTTGGCGCCGAGGTTTGACTTGTTGGCAGAGCCATCCAGGTCCAGCATAGTTTGGTCAATCTTCCTCTGGTCCGTGGCGAGATTGCCTTTGAGCGCAGCGGCAATGCGATCATTCACGTTCCCGACAGCGGTTCTGACCCCTTTACCAAGATAACGTTCCGGGTCATTATCGCGCAGTTCGAGCGCCTCCAATGACCCGGTCGAGGCACCCGAGGGTGCAGCCGCGCGACCAAACGAGCCGTCGTTAAGCGTGACGTCGGCTTCTATCGTGGGATTACCCCGGGAATCCAGGATTTCCCGCGCCATAATGGATTCAATAGTAGCCATCGTCAGAGCTGTGCCTCGATAAATCCCTCCTGCTTGACCACACGGTCAATCTCCTTGAGTGTCTTCAGCAGTTCCTCCAGCCGGCCCGTGGGCCAGGCATTGGGCCCATCGCTCTTCGCCAATTCCGGCTCGGGGTGCGTCTCCATAAACAATCCGGATATCCCCGCACCCACTGCTGCCCGCGCCAGTACAGGAATATATTCTCGTTGACCGCCTGAGCGATCACCCTGCCCCCCAGGCAATTGCACCGAGTGGGTGACATCAAAGACTACGGGGCAACCGGTCTCCCGCATCACCATCAGCGAGCGCATATCCACAACCAGGTTGTTGTATCCAAATGTTGTGCCGCGCTCGCACACGGTTATGTTTCCCTCGCCACCGGCGGAACGCGCCTTTTCGACAACATTCACCATCTCCGCCGGTGACAGGAACTGCCCTTTCTTGATATTGACCGGTTTACCACTTGCGCCCACGGCCTCGATGAGATCAGTCTGCCGACACAAAAAGGCAGGGGTCTGCAGCATATCGACCATGCCTGCAGCGCGGTCAACCTGTTCCGGTGTATGTACATCCGTCAAGACCGGCACGCCTGCCTTTTCACGCACCTCGGCAAGTATATCCAGCCCTTCCTCCATACCTGGTCCACGGAAGGAGGTCACCGAGGTCCTGTTTGCCTTGTCGAAAGATGATTTATAGATAAATGGTATCCCCAGCCGGGACGTCACGTCGACGATCTGCAATGCAGTATCCACAGCAAACTGTCGGGACTCGATAACACAAGGACCGGCAATCAGAAAAAAGGGCTGGTCCAGACCCGCCCTGAATCCACAAAGCGCCATGACATCTACGACTTTCACTCTTTGTTTGATACCAATCGTGACGAGCGATATTCCCTGGCTGCATCTATATAGCCGCTGAACAAGGGATGCCCTTGGAGGGGCGTTGACGTAAATTCCGGGTGGAACTGGCAACCGACAAACCAGGGATGATCAGCGAGCTCGACGACCTCGACCAGGTCATCTGCAGAAGTGCCGGCTATGACAAGCCCATACGAGACAAGTTTATCCCGTAGCTGATTATTGAATTCATAACGGTGGCGATGACGTTCAACTATCTCGTCAGAATCATAAAGCTCACGCGTTCGTGTGCCGGGTGCAAGATAACAGGTTTGCCCTCCAAGGCGCATCGTACCGCCAAGATCCGAGTCCTCATCGCGCTGTTCCACACTGCCGTCTTCGTTGGTCCACTCTGTAATCAGCGCGACTACCGGCCAATTGGTATCCGGGTCAAATTCCGTGCTGTGGGCGCCCGGCATATCCGCAATGTTGCGCGCGAAGTCGATTACCGCGACCTGCATACCCAGACAGATCCCGAGATAGGGGATCCTGTTCTCCCTGGCATACCGGGCAGCACTCACCTTGCCTTCGATACCCCGGTTACCAAATCCTCCCGCAACCAGGATGCCATCCGCATTTTCAAGGCAGTCTGTCCCCTTCTGCTCGATGATTTCCGAATCGACATAGCGGATATTAATAGCGGTCAGCGTATGAATGCCGGCATGAATCAGGGCCTCGGACAATGACTTATAAGACTCGGTCAGGTCTACGTACTTCCCGACCAACGCGATGGTAACCTCACCCTCCGGGTTGGCACGATCATGGACCACCTTGTCCCATGCCGACAAGTCGGCAGGAGGGCAATCCAGCCCGAACTGCCTCACCACCAGTTCATCCATCCCCTGGTCCCGATACAGTGACGGAATTTCGTATATATCTCCAACATCTACGCCCGAGATGACCGCTTTCTCTGCAACGTTGGTAAACAAGGCAATCTTGCTGCGTGCCGAATCGGGCAGCGGTTGCGAGACCCGGCACAGGAGCACATCCGGCTGGATACCGATACTACGCATTTCCTTTACCGAGTGCTGGGTGGGCTTGGTCTTGATTTCACTGGCGACGGCGATATACGGCACCAGCGTCAGGTGAAGGAACAATACATGATCGGCCCCGTCTTCGATGCGCATCTGGCGAATGGCCTCCAGGAAGGGCAAGGATTCGATATCACCGACAGTACCGCCAATTTCTATCAGTGCGACATCGACTTCACCCGCGCCATCCCGGATGCACTGTTTAATTTCATCGGTAATATGCGGGATCACCTGGACGGTGCCGCCGAGGTACTCACCACGTCTCTCCTTGCGAATTACCCGCTCGTAGATCTGCCCGGTGGTAAAATTATTTTTCCTGGACAGCCGGGTGTGAACATACCGCTCGTAGTGACCAAGATCGAGATCAGTTTCCGCCCCGTCATCGGTAACAAAGACCTCTCCATGCTGGAATGGACTCATGGTGCCCGGATCCACGTTGATATACGGATCCAGCTTCATCATCGTGATATTCAGCCCACGAGACTCGAGCAAGGCGCCAAGTGATGCCGATGCAATCCCCTTTCCCAGGGAGGACACAACGCCACCTGTAATGAAGACAAACCGCGTCATTGTCCCGGGAAGCCGGCGACGAGGGCCGTTGGCTTCAGAATACCCACTTCCGGATATATTGCATTCATTCCCTTCAGGCCACCCAGAGCCAACATGTAAACATCAGAGTTTCTATATAATTCCAGCAACAGCATCAGCGGGATTCCTCTCAGATGGAGGACATCCGCGACCAAAAACATGTCGCATCCAGAAGGTTCTACAGGTTACCAGAGGCAGGCCAGCCGGACAATGCGCAGCACAGTATCATTGCAGTATATTGATCAGTCCTGCTCGTGGATGATCTTCTCCTTCAGCTTCAATCCTGATCAGCGGCTCGCGCTGGCCGACCCCTTCCAGACTGCCGAATTGACCAATTCCCGGTATGGTTACGAGTTCACCATCCAGGTATACCAGCGGGTAACGGTACCTCAGCCAGGGGGGGATACATTTGCCCTGGTAGAATTTTCTTAGTTTGCGTGAAAACCTGTTTCCCGGCGCGGCAATCATCTCTCCGCCCTGTCGCCCCTTTATGACAAACCCGGCGCCACCGATCGTTTTCTCTATCCACCGGCTGTCACAATGCAGGCTTACACCGATCATTGGCAGGCTTAACGGTACACGCAGATCAGGCCAGGCTCGTTCCTCAATGCACGGTGTCTCGTCGAGTACCGGCATGACATAGAGCATTCCCCGGTAGGCACGGAACTCAAACCCTCCCTTGCGGAGGATAGCCGAACCCGGCGCCTTACCAGTGCGCCATTGCTCCAGTTGCGCCAATAATCGTCGGCCGGGTACCGGGTAACCCATCGTGCGCAGCCAATAACGGAGCAAATTAGCGAATCGCCTTTCCGACCAGTCTGCAGTGCCGGCCATCGACAGCCCCCGGGACTTGTCCAGGGGATTAAATGTCGATTGCGCCAGATTACCGATATCTTCAGCGCCGATTTCGTCAAGTAGTGCTCGTGTATCCTGCAGGTTTTCGATCGCGATCGAAACCTGGGGCAAGACGTCTGCCCGGATGTCTTGCAGCACAGGAATCAATGAAGCGCGGATCCTGTTCCTCCGAAATCGCTCATCCCGATTACTCGGATCCATCACCCATTCAAGTCCCTGGCGATGTGCATAAGTGTTAATTGCCTCGGGAGCAATACCCAGCATCGGTCTCACCAGTTTATGCGAACCAAGAGGTGTAACCATCATCGATGCCGATAAACCGTCCACTCCCGATCCACGCAGCAGATTGAGCAGGAAGGTCTCGGCCTGGTCCTGCTGATGATGCGCTGTCAACAAATAACCGGGGGCGGCCCCCATCGCCGATTGCAGCCACTGGTAACGAACAAGGCGTGCGCTCGCTTCCAGCCCCATCGCCCTGTCCGGAACCACGTCAATTCGTTCGCTCACCAGCGGTATGTCCCACTCATTGCAAACCACGGCGCAATGCTCGCGCCACGTGGAGGATTCCTCCTGCAGGCCATGATCGAGGTGCAGGGCAGTCAATACCAGGGGATGGCAGTGTCTGAGACCCGTCATCGCATGGAGTAACACGGTTGAATCCAGACCGCCGCTATAAGCGACAAAAAAATGTCCTGCCTTGTTGAGACATAAATCCTCAAAAAGCAACCGGTCAAGAAACTCGCTGTCAATTTTCCCGGTGTCTGCAGGCATGATGGTGCTAAAACACTAGCGATAATATATACGTACTGCGTCAGCTCCGACCAGTTTATGTAACTGCTGGATAACGCTCTGCCCGGGAACCACGTAGCACTCATCCGGTGTCGCCAGGTCACAAATGCCGGCCTCGCTGATATACCGGAATCCCAGGCGGCAATTACCGGTATCGGTGGGTTGGAGCAGTTCCTTCAGGTCCCCAATCAGCCCGTTCTCGAACTGCTCCTGGCGTACGGTAACCTGCAGCTTCCTGGCAAGAGATTCACGTGCCCGGTCGATATCGTATACTTCATCAGCGTTCATCTTCACGCCCCCTGTGTACAGATCATTTGCAGCCGTTCCCCGGATCACCAGCATGGCATCTTTTTTCAGGACATCCCGGCTCTGGTTAAACAACTCGGCAAACACAGTAACCTCTATCTGTGATGTCTTGTCATCCAGGGTGAGGATGACCATGCGGTCTCCGCGCCGGGTATTTACCGTGCGCATACCCACAACCAGGCCGGCAACGCAAATAGATCGTTTACCCGACGGGTTTACGTCAACCAGCCTTGAAGAGATGACCTGTGCCAGTTCTTCCACATACATATCGATAGGATGGCCACTCAGGTAAAGTCCAAGTGTCTCTTTTTCGCCGGTCAGAAGTTCCTGTTGATCCAGTTCGGGCACTTGCTGAAACCCGGATACGGTTTCCTGCGGCGTGCTGATGCCAAACATATCGTCCTGTCCGGCATCCCGATCACCGGAACGCTGGCCGGCGGCATCCATGGCCACGCCGAGTGACGCCATCAGGCTCGCCCGGTGCGGTCCCAGCGCATCCAGGGCTCCACAACGAATCAGAGATTCAAATGCACGCCGATTGACCTTTTTCAGGTCAACCCGGTCGCACATCTCGAACAGGTCTGCAAACACGCCGTCCCGCAGACGCGCTTCAATGATATTTTCAATGACCGATTTCCCAATACCCTTGATGGCGCCCAGGCCGTACAGGATTTCGCTATCAGTCGTGGCGCGAAAGTTATAGAAACAGCGATTCACATCGGGATATTCCACTGATAGCCCAAGTTCCCGCGCATCGTTGATGAGCGTCACAACCTTGTCTGTGTGTTCCATATCGGCAGACATGGCGGCCGCCATAAACTGCGACGTATAGTGTGACTTGAGCCAGGCAGTCTGGTATGCGATCAGCGCGTAGGCAACAGAATGCGACTTGTTGAATCCGTAACCCGCAAACTTTTCCATCAAGTCAAATATATGTGCCGCGGTCCTCTCTTCAATGCGTCTGACCCTGGCTCCATCCATGAAGGCTCCTCGCTGGCGGGCCATTTCAGCCTCGTTTTTCTTCCCCATTGCGCGCCGCAGGATGTCTGCTTCCCCCAGGGAATACCCACCCATAACACGTGCGATCTCCATAACCTGTTCCTGGTACAGGATTACCCCGTAGGTTGGCTTCAGTATGGGTTCCAGCAACGGATGTGCATACTCCAGTGACTTTCGCCCGTGTTTTCGGTCGACAAAATCGTCAACCATACCGGAACCGAGGGGACCGGGTCTGTACAGGGCAACCAGGGCGACCATGTCTTCGAAACAGTCCGGCTGTAACTTCTTTATCACTTCTCTCATACCACGAGATTCAAGTTGGAACATCGCCGTGGTCTTGCATGCCCTCAAGAGATCAAATGATTGCTGATCATCCATGGGGAGCCTTGATATATCGAGTGGCGGCTCATCAAGACTCTCCCGCACCTCGTTGATGCTCTTGATCGCCCAGTCGATGATGGTCAGCGTCCGTAAGCCGAGAAAGTCAAACTTCACCAGTCCGAGTCTCTCAAGGTCGTCCTTGTCAAACTGGGTAATAAGCTGATCACTGCCCTGTTCGCAGTAAAGAGGGGAAAAATCGGTCAATTTACTGGGCGCTATCACGACGCCGCCAGCATGCTTGCCAACATTTCTGGCCAGGCCTTCCAGTGATCTGGCCATATCTCTCAACCGGGTGATCTCTTCTTCCTGTTCCAGCGCCTTGTCCAGCGTCATCCCGATTTCGAATGGGATAAGCTTGGCCAGCGTATCTACCAGGCCGTACGCCATACCGAGCACCCGGCCGACATCCCTGACGACTGCCCGTGCCGCCATGGTTCCAAAGGTGATGATCTGCGATACCGTTTCCCGACCATAGTGGCCAGCGACGTAGTCGATGACACGATCCCTGCCCTCCATGCAGAAATCGATATCGAAATCCGGCATTGAAACACGCTCAGGGTTCAGGAACCGTTCGAACAGCAGGCCATGCTCTATCGGGTCTAGCTGGGTAATACCAAGGGCATAGGCGACGATCGAGCCCGCCCCTGAGCCGCGGCCAGGCCCGACGGGCACATCATTGTCTACAGCCCACCGGATGAAATCTGCCACGATAAGAAAATAACCCGGAAAACCCATCTGGTTGATGACATCCAGTTCCATCGTAATGCGGTCATCGTACTCACTACGGGGAATCTTCTCGAGGATATCCCGGCGCTGGGCAAACCGCTGCGCCATGCCCGCTTCCGCCTCTTTACGAAGATGTGACTCTATGGACTCACCCTCAGGTACGGGATAATCAGGCAGGTAATATTCCCCGCTTTCCATGAAATAATTGCATCGTCGCGCTATCTGTACCGTGTTTTCAATTGCCTCGGGAATATCCGCGAAGAGCTCCTGCATCTCTTCCGCTGATCGAAGATATTGCTGTGTTGTATAACGGTGGGGTCGACGGGGATCATTCAGGGCGCGCCCATCATGTATGCATACGCGCACCTCGTGGGAATCAAAATCTTCCGGCGCCATAAACTGGACATCATTTGTCGCGACTACCGGCACCGACTTGAGCGCCGCCAACTCCAGGGCACCGGCTATATACTCCTCCTCGTAGGCCCGTCCAACGCGCTGTAGTTCCAGGTAAAATCGGTTGCCGAACAGCTCAAGGTATTCATCAAGGAGCACACGCGCCCTGTCGAAATTGCCGGAGCGAAGCGCAGCGCCAATATCTCCCGACTGGGCGGCTGACAATGCCATTAAACCATCGGTATGAGACTTCAACCATTCCCTTGATACGCATGGGCGCCCGTTGTGCTGTCCCTCCCGGTAGGCACGCGTCAGCAGTTCACATATATTCCTGTATCCACTGGCATCCTTGACCAACAGTACCAGCCTGTAAGGCGAAGAAGGTTGCTCGGAGTTCTCTATCCAGGCATCGACACCAATGATCGGCTTGATACCTTCTGCGAGCGCCTTACGATAAAATTTCACCATCCCATAGAGATTGGCTATATCGGTGACGGCCACTGCCGGCAGTCCCATTTTCGCCGTCGCGGCAAGCAATTCCCGAAGGCGTACCGTCCCATCTGCCAGGGAGTACTCAGTGTGCAGGTGCAGATGGATAAACGACGGTTTCATATCGCCCGAATTATGCGACATGTCGGCGGGCACGACCAGTGAATTATGGGTCGGTAAACATTCTACGCTGTTTCTATAAGCCTCTTGACCGGAGCAAAGCTGCGACGGTGGACCGGGCTCACTCCAAGCTCTGACAGGGCGGCGATATGCTGACGAGTGGGGTAACCCTTGTGCCTTGACAACCCGTACCCCGGATACTTCCTGTCGAGTTCATCCAGTTGCGCATCGCGATTGACTTTCGCGATGATAGAAGCGGCAGAAATACACTCGACAAGCGCATCTCCTCCAACCACTGTTTGCGCAGGACAGGATAATTTCGGGAGTTGGTTCCCGTCAATCAGGACCATGTCGGGAGAAACGCCCAGGCCGGATACGGCCCTTTGCATCGCCAGCAACGTTGCCTGCAGGATATTCAGCCGGTCTATCTCCTCGACCGAGGCCTCGCCTGTAGCCCAGGCCAGGGCATGCTCGCGGATAGCACCCGCCAGGAATTCCCTCTTTCCCGCACTGATCTTCTTCGAATCGGCGAGGCCCACTATCCCGTGTCCGGCTCGCAATATTACCGCTGCCGCAACCACAGGGCCCGCCAACGGCCCCCTGCCGGCCTCATCGACACCGGCAACAATCTCACTGGTAGTAATCACAAAAACAAACCTGCGATGGCGTCAACCGCCACTGTACTGCTCTTCGGGTGGAGCATGGGATGAATACGGCCCAGGTCCTCCCTGGTGCGCCTCATTAACCCGGGATCTTCGAGGTACGCGGCACATGCTGTTAGCAAATTATCAGCCGTGACCTGTTCTTGAATAAATTCGGGCACCGGATGAGTCGCCAGGAGGTGATTGGGCATAGAAGCATACTTAACCGTCAGGGTACGCCTGACCAGCCAATACCCGATACGCGATATCCGGTAAGCGACCACCATCGGCTTTCCCAACAGCCCCGCTTCAAGTGCGGCTGTACCGGATGCCAGTAGTGCAAAGTCACAGGCTGAGAGTGCGCGCTGTGACTTTCCGTCGATAATCGCCATGTCCCCGAGGTCCAGTCCCTCGCATTGCTCGAGAAACTGTCTTCGCAGCTCCACACTTGCCATGGGGAAAACGAAACGCAGATTCGCTATTCGAGCCCGTAGCGCTACCGCCGTCTCGGCAAATACCCGCCCCAATCGATCGATCTCGCCGGCACGGCTCCCGGGCAAGACCGCGACCAGGAACTCTGCCGGTCCTGCAAGACTTTCCCTGAACTCTTCATCCCGTAACTGCGGCGAGAGTGTCTCTGCCAGGGGATGCCCGACGAAAGCCACGGGAACCCCTTTACTGCGATAGTAGTCTGCCTCGAATGGAAACAGGGTCAGCATCAGGTCGACGGCGCGACGGATCTTGTGAATACGGTAGCCTCGCCAGGCCCATACCGTGGGGCTAACGTAGTGTACTGTCTTTATGCCTCGTTTCCGTAGCCTGGCCTCTACCACCAGATTGAAATCAGGGGCATCGATACCTATAAACAGGTCAGGTGGCTGTTCCTTGTATAGCCGCAGCAGGCGCTTCCTGATTGTCAGAATCTCACCAACCGAGCCAACGAGCCCCTCCAGGCCCATGATGGAGAGCTTTTCCATGGGGGCGATGCTGCTGCCACCCGCGGACTGCATTAATGGCCCGCATATCCCTGAGAAACTGGCGCCGGGGTAGCGATCACAAAGCGCCTCAATAAGTTGCGCACCAAGGTAGTCACCGGATTTTTCACCGGCCACAATTCCGATTTTCACCGCTGACTGGCTCCTGGCCCTAACTAATGATGCCCCTATCCGAGGTCCTGAGAAAGCGCGCCAGTGCCATGACATGATCGCTGCCCCAGTCCCTTGATTCCAACTGCACCAGGGCTTCCCCGATTGAATATCCTGAACGGTAAATCAATTTATATGCCCTTTTCAGTTCACGGATATCGTTGTCGCCAAAATCTCTCTTTCTGAGGCCCTTCACGTTGATGCCATGGGTTACTGCCTTGTTCCCGGCCGCCAGTACGTACGGAGGTATATCCTGTATACATACTGCGCCAATACCGGTAATACAGTGTGTGCCCACGCGGCAAAACTGGTGTACCAGCGAGAAACCACCCAACACGACATAGTCGCCGACGCTGACATGACCGGCCAGGCTCGCCCCATTCGCAAAGATTGTGTTTGATCCGATGACACAATCGTGCGCGATATGGACATAGGCCATCAGGAAGTTATGATTGCCAACCCTTGTCGTACCCCCACCACCTTCGGTACCCCTGCTGATCGTGCAATATTCCCGAATAATATTGTGATCACCGATACTCAGCCCGGTCTCCTCACCGTGATAACCGGTATGCTGCGGTTCACAACCCAGACAGGCAAAGTCATATATCCGGTTGTGACGACCAATAGTGGTATTTCCATCGATGACAACATGAGAACCGATCGCTGATTCGGCGCCGAGACAAACTCCCGGACCAATTACCGAGAAGGGGCCAACGGAGACATTTTCGCCGATCTCGGCCGCAGGATCGACGATCGCACTGGCGTGGATCATAGATCCTTGTAGGTAAACATGACCACTGCGCTACAGGCAAGTTCACCATCCACGGTTGCGCGTCCTTCACATTTCCACATATTTCGAATGCGGCGAGAGATCTTCGTCTCAATACGCAACTGGTCACCGGGTTCCACCGGCCGCTTGAAGCGTGCCTTGTCGAGGCCCGCAAACAGGTAGATACGGTTCTCCACATCAATCTCATCGGGCTCAAACTCGGTGCTGGCCAGAATTGCACTGGCCTGCGCGATGGCCTCCACTATCAGCACGCCAGGCATGACGGGTCGGTGTGGGAAATGTCCTGCGAAAAACGGCTCGTTGATCGTTACATTCTTGATAGCAACCAGAGATTCTTGAGGTATGCATTCAATAACACGATCGACCAACAGAAATGGATACCTGTGAGGCAGGTACTTCCTGATTTCATTGACATCCAGCGATTCCAAGAAGTTCTCCCCCTGTGTCCCAAAGCCAGTTTGGTATAACGAATAACATGCGCAGCGCGGTGAGAGGCCGTTAACTACAACACGGATTGGCGCCTGACGGGAGGCACCGGTACTATAACTAGTTATTGTTTAACTGTTCCAGCACCTTCCCGGTTATATCGATTGCGGGACTCGCGTAGACCGCACCTTCATGCAGTATCAGGTCATATGAATTTGTCTGTGCAATCTCGATAACTGCCTGGTAGACGGCCTGCTGAATCGCACCGAGTTCCTCGTTTCGACGTATATTATAGTCTTCGCGAATTTCCTCAGAGATGCGCTGCAAATTGCGCGTCTGGTCGCGCAACAACTTCTCCTTGTCGCGGCGTTCCGTATCCGACCAGACAAGGGCATTCTTTTCCCTTTCCTCTTCGGCGACCTTTATCTTGTCCGCGAGCGAACGGACTTCCTGTTCCCGGGGGGCGAATTCAGCTTCGAGCTTTTTCAGCGCAACGACCGCCTGCGGAGCCTTTTCAATCACCTGCACCAGATTGAAGTAACCAATCTTGGTCTCTGCAAGAACGAGTCCCGGAAACAGGCTTACGAAAGCAATCAGACTGCTGAGAAAAAATACTTTATTACGCATGGAAGAACCTATATCTGTTACAACTTGTTGATCCGAAAATAATGTCACCGGGGACTATAGCGGTGTATCCGTCCAATGGAAACAGGCAAGGAATTAAACATTCGTCATCCTGCCCCCGCCGGTCTTATATACGAAAAGCCGAGTAATGTGCCAGCGAAATCTGCAAGGAAATGTGCCAGAGTCTTCTGACTATTCGAACACCCGGCCAATACTAAACTGTAACGACTCGGTCTCGTCAAACTCCTTATCGTTCAACGGCTTCGCATAGCTGATGGCAAGCGGCCCTACCGGAGACAGCCAGTTGAACGCGATACCTGCAGAAGCCCTCATCTCACTCAACTCGATTGAATCGTCCTGCGCCCATACCTGGCCGGCGTCAACAAACAGAGAAAAGCGCTTATCCTTGGCCGTAGTTCCGGGGATCGGGATCAGGAATGAGGCATTCCCCAGTATTCGTTTTGCGCCACCAAGCGGATCAAATGTCACCAGGGAGCGGGGACCCAGGGAGCGTGCCCGGTAACCGCGCACCGAGGTCGTGCCACCGGCGAAGTAATTCTTGAAAAATGGCAACTCCTGAAGCTCGCCATAACCGTCACCATAGCCAACATCACCACTGATTTTGAATGTGAAGTCGCCAAATAGCGGGACGTAAAAAGCACTCCTCAAGTTGACCTTGTAATATTCAAGGTCACTACCCGGCACCGTAACCTCCAGGTTAATGCTATGCGCACCGCCTCGCGTCGGATAGATAATGCTGTCACGGGTATCGTGCGCGATGGAACTGACCAGCTTGAGATTATTACTCTTTGGAAAATCTTCGATAAACTGCCTTATCTCGAGAGGCGTAAATTGCGTTGATTCGAGATTGATTCGCTCGACATTCAGACCAAGCGCAAAGGAATTAAACTCCGACATAGGGATCAGGTAGCTTATACCTGCCCCATAGGTTTCAGTAATGTATGCCGCGGTTTGCGCCTCGCGGGAATCAATACGCTGGGCGATCAGGTTGAGACTGCGACTGATGCCACTATCAGTAGCATACGGATTGGTGTACTGGATATTTATGGACTGCACGATGCTGGAAAAATTTATACCGAACGACAATCGCTTACCGGTACCGAAAAGATTGGCCTGTGAAATACTGGCCTGGGCCAATAACCCGTCATCACCCGAAAAGCCGAGCCCCACAAGGAAGCTCCCGGTTGATCGCTCCACCACCGAGACCAGCAGATCGACCTGATCCGGGCTGCCTGGCACCGGAGGATTGTCAATCTCCACTTCATCAAAAAAGCCAAGTCGCTGCAACCTGACCTTGGATCTCCTCACCCGTTCAGGAGAAAACCACCCCCCTTCCAGTTGCCGCAATTCACGCCTGATCACCTCGTCGCGAGTCGTGGTATTGCCCTCAATCTCAATTCGCCGCACATAGACCCTGCGCCCGGGATTGACGTTAATAACGAATGACACCGTGTTATTTTCATCGTCAATTTCCGGCACCGGGTTAATCTCGGCAAAGGCATAGCCCTCTTCGGCCAGTCGTGCACCCAGCACTTCCACAGTACCTTCCAGCGCTGCCCGGTTGTATACCCTGCCGGGCTCGACAAATACCAACGGCAGAAGATCTTCCTCCGGCACTATCAGTCGCCCACTGAGCGAAAACTGGGAAACCGTATAGCGTTCCCCTTCCTCGATGTTGATCGTGAGGTAAACACTTTCCTTATCCGGCGTAATCGATACCTGTGACGACACAATACGGAAATTCAGGAATCCCTGGTCCTGGTAAAAACTTGTCAGCGTCTCAAGGTCGGCAGATAACTGCTCCTTGGAATATTGATCTTTCTTACTGAAAAAATTGAAAATCGATTCGGTCGATGCTTCCAGTTGCTTCTTGATCTCCTTGTCATCGAAATACTCGTTTCCGATGATGGAGATTTGCTGGATCTTGGCCGTATCGCCTTCGCGGATATTGATCTGCACGGCGACACGATTTCTCTCGAGTTCAGTCACTTCTGTCTCAACCTGGGCGGCATACTTCCCGCGGCTGAAATACTGGCTTTTGAGTTCCTGTACGACCTGGTCCAGCGTGGTCGGGTTGAATACACGCCCCTCGATAAACTCGGCTTGCGTCATTGCATCCCGAAGCGCCTTATCCTCGATGCCCTTGTTGCCGGTAAATTCTATTGAGTATATGGTTGGTAATTCCTGCACACGCACAATCAGTGTCCGATTCTGCCGTGACAACTGCACGTCCTTGAAGAACCCCGTCTTGAACAAGGCCCGGATCGATTCAGCCGATGCCTCGTCATCAAACTCATCACCGGTTTTCACCGGCAAGTAGTTAAATACGGTACCGGCAGATATCCGCTGAAGGCCCTCTACCCGGATATCCGAGATGATAAACGGGTCTATCGCCCGGGCGGGCAAACTGCAGACAAGTAACGCAAGGAGCAGGAAGTATGCCCTGAAGACACCCCGCCGACCAGATTCTCTATTCTTGGTACAAATCATGTATGACCCGTTTTGCGGAGTTCTGAATTCTGAATTTGCTTAAAATGCAACACACTGCACGCATCATGGTTAACCCAACAGGCGAAATATATCATTATAGAACGCCAGGCACATCAACCCGAACAGCAAAACCATGCCCAACTGCTGTCCTGCCAGCATTATCCTTTCTGACACCGGCTTGCCTATCAGCGTCTCGAAGACATAAAACAGCAGGTGTCCACCGTCCAGCATCGGGATCGGCAACAGGTTCAGCACCCCAAGGCTGATACTGATAATGGCCAGGAAGGACATGAAGGTGACGATACCAATACGAGCTGTTTCTCCGGCATACTGAGCTATTGTTATCGGTCCGCTGATATTCCGCGGCGACACCTCCAGCACCAGCATTTTGCCCAGCATCCTCAGCGTCAGAATCGACATCAGCCAGGTTTCATCAACCCCTTTGGCAATTGCAGCCGGGACGGAGTACCGATACTCGACGCGCAGCGAATCGGGAATCGTTACGGCGGCCGGGGCAATTCCCACCCTGCCTATGGTTCGATCACCGGATTCCACCTCTTCCGGGATAACCGTCAACACCACCGACGTATCCGCACGTAACACGTCAAAACTAACCATCTCTCCCGGAAGTTCCATGATGATCGACACCAGGTCACGCCAGCCGGAAATGGCCTCTCCATTGACGGACTTTATGATATCGCCCACCTCGAGTCCCGCCCTTGCAGCAGGAGAATCCGGCTCTACGAGCCCGATTTCAGGGGAGATCGGCGGGAAATAATTCACCAGCCCGAGTTCGCCCGCGATCAACCCCGGTCCAATCCGGGACGTTTCCACCTCATTCAACGGCAGCTCAACCTGGACTTCGCTGCCATTCTCCTTTAACAAAAGGAGAGTCGATGGCTGTTGCGTCAATACCCGGTTGAAGAGGTAAAGATCATGCTGACCCCAGTAGATGAATTCCCGGTTATCGATACTCAACAGGCGGTCACCCTCGTCGATCCCCAGGGAAGCCGCGATGCTCCCCTCCGGCGCCTGCCCGACTACCGGTTGCAGACCATGAATTCCGTTCAGATTGATGACACTGAACATCAGGATTGCAAACAGGAAATTAAATGCGGGCCCGGCGAGCACAATCAGCACACGCCTCCACAGGACCTGGCGATTGAAGGCCCGATGCAGTTCCTCCTCGGGCACCTCCCCATCTGCCTCGTCAAGCATCTTCACGTAACCGCCCAACGGGATCATGGAAATCACGTACTCGGTCTGGTCCTTGCCATAAAACCTGGACCAGATGGGTTTGCCAAAGCCGATGGAAAATCGCAATACCTTTACACCGAGGCGGCGCGCAACCCAATAGTGGCCAAACTCGTGAACTGCGACGAGGATACCGATTGCAACGATAAATCCACTTAAACTGTATAAAAAACTCATATCCTATAAACTTCCAGAGGTAATCAGTGCTCTATCTAAGGGGCCTGTCGGACTTAGGTGTTCGCCGCGAGGGAAAGTCCGATTTGAGTCAGATTCTGGGCTCTTTTGAGGCGAATGGTGGTTCCATTTAACGAGACTAGTTGACAAACTGGGCCCTGAATGTGGCCAAATCCGGCTTTTCCGCAGTAGATTCATCCTAAGTCCGACAGGCTCCTAATGTGATAATTATTAAATGTGGTACGAATTGTCAGAAAAATCCACTGTTTTAGATCAAATTCGGGATTAATTATGCGTCATAATCCGGGCTGCAAGATCGCGCGCGGTCCGGTCGATCTCCAATACGTCCTCAAGTTGCACAGTGTTTCGCCCGGGCATTTTCTCCAGAACCGACTCGATAATTTCCGGGATTCTTGTAAACGCGACTTGCCCATCAAGGAACCCCCCTACCACCACTTCGTTCGCAGCATTCAATATTGCCGGTGCGCCACCACCTGCAAGTGCCGCGCCCCTGGCCAGTTTCAGGCAGGGAAGATTATCCCAATCAGGCCTGGCGAAATCGAGACGGGCGATGTCGCACAGGTCAAGCTGGCGTGCCCCTGACTTGATTCGCTCGGGCCAGGCCAGGGCGTGAGCAATCGGTATACGCATATCCGGTGAACCCAGTTGGGCGAGCACGCTCCCGTCACGATATTCAACCATCGAATGAATCACGCTCTGCGGATGGATCACGATATCTATTTTTGTGACCGGCAGGCTGAACAACCAGCGCGCCTCGATAACCTCCAGACCCTTGTTCATCATGGTGGCCGAATCGACAGATATCTTTTTGCCCATATCCCAGTTCGGGTGGGCACACGCTTCTTCCGGGGTTACATCCGTAAGCGTACCCCATGGGCGGCCCCTGAACGGCCCCCCCGATGCCGTGAGAATGATCCTTTCAACCTGGCTGCCACCATTCCCGACACCTTGTTCCGTGATTGGCATACACTGGAATATGGCGTTGTGCTCTGAGTCAATCGGCAAAATGGTGGCACCCGACCGCCTGGCCTCCCGCATGAAAATCTCGCCCG
>PVMK01127414.1_pt1 | contig 30583 bp, 22 predicted proteins | sample 1853481 | NCBI WGS metagenome assembly PVMK01 (sample SAMN08533507, study PRJNA380276) | Marine sediment metagenome, whole genome shotgun sequencing project.
GGAACTACTGTGACAACCAGGAGGTTGGCTTAGAAGCAGCCATCCTTGAAAGAATGCGTAACAGCGCACTGGTCAAGTGGTTCTGCACGGAAAAGGTAACGGGGCTAAGCCTAGCACCGAAGCCATGGGCCTCAGCATTTGCTGGGGCGGTCGGCGAGCGCTCTGTCTGCCGTGAAGGTCGATCGAAAGGACGGCTGGAGCGGGCAGAAGTGAGAATGCAGGTATGAGTAGCGTAAAACATGTGAGAACCATGTTCGCCGTAAGTCTGAGGTTTCCGACGGCAGGTCAATCCGCGTCGGGTTAGTCGGGCCTTAGCCGAGGCCGAAAGGCGTAGGCGATGGACATCCGGTCAACATTCCGGAACCGCTCAATAGGAGCGATGGGGGGACGCAACGAGGTAGACCAGCCTGTGATTGGATTCAGGTGTAAGTGCGTAGGCGTTGAGGTCCGCAGGTAAATCCACGGACTGAGCTGAGGCACGAATACGAGCCCTTGAGGTAGAAGTGGTTGAGCCTTGTTGCCGAGAAAAGCCTCTAAGCGATGATTATTGAGCGCCCGTACCGTAAACCGACACTGGTAGACGGGTAGAGAATACCAAGGCGAACGGGAGAACCCTCGTTAAGGAACTCGGCAAATTAACCCCGTAACTTCGGGAGAAGGGGTGCCTTTTGACGTGAAAGTAAATCTACTGGAGCGTTGAGGGGCCGCAGTGAAATGGATCTAATGACTGGTTAACAAAACCACAGGTCTCTGCAAAGTCGTAAGACGATGTATAGGGGCTGACACCTGCCCAGTGCCTGAAGGTCAAAGGGAGGGGTTAGCTGTAAAGCGAAGCTCTGAACTCAAGCCCAGGTGAACGGCGGCCGTAACTATAACGGTCCTAAGGTAGCGAAATTCCTTGTCGGGTAAGTTCCGACCCGCACGAATGGTGTAACAATTGGATCACTGTCTCAACGAGGGACCCGGTGAAATTGAAGTACGTGTAAAGATGCGGGTTGCCCGCAGCAGGACAAAAGGGCCCCGGGGAGCTTTACTGTAGCTTGACATTGTGTTTGGGTATAGTTTGTGTAGTATAGGTGGGAGGCTTTGAAGCTGGCACGTCAGTGTCGGTGGAGCCATCAGTGAAATAACACCCTGACTATATCTAGGCACTAACCTCACGCCGTAATGCGGGTGAGGGACCGTGTCAGGTGGGCAGTTTGACTGGGGTGGTCGCCTCCCAAAGAGTAACGGAGGCGCCCAAAGGTTCCCTCAGGCTGAATGGCAACCAGCCGTAGAGTGTAAAGGCACAAGGGAGCTTGACTGTGAGACATACACGTCGAGCAGATACGAAAGTAGGGCTTAGTGATCCCACGGTACCGAGTGGAAGGGCCGTGGCTTACCGGATAAAAGCTACCCCGGGGATAACAGGCTAGTCTGGTCCAAGAGTTCACATCGACGACCAGGCTCGGCACCTCGATGTCGGCTCATCGCATCCTGGGGCTGGATAAGGTCCCAAGGGTTGGGCTGTTCGCCCATTAAAGCGGTACGCGAGCTGGGTTCAGACCGTCGTGAGACAGGTCGGTCTCTATCCGCTGTGGGCGTAAGGAATTTGAGAGGAGCTGCTCCTAGTACGAGAGGACCGGAGTGGACAAACCTCTGGTGTGCCAGGTGTTCCGCCAGGAGCATCGCTGGGTAGCCACGTTTGGCAGGGATAACCGCTGAAAGCATCTAAGCGGGAAGCTCGCCTCAAGATAAGATTCCTCATCCCGTTAAGGGAGTAAGTCCGCAAGAAGACTACTTGCTTGATAGGCAGCATGTGTAAGCACAGCAATGTGTTCAGCTAAGCTGTACTAATGGTCGAGGGCTTAACTCCGTGATGCGGAGAACTCAGAATTTTTCGTCAATCTTGCAACACTATTCATTAGTACTTAACATTTGTAAATAAAGTTTCTTGGTGATTGTAGCGACAAGGGTACACCCGGTCACATCCCGAACCCGGAAGTTAAGTTTGTCAGCGCTGATGGTACTTGGGGGGCGACCCCCTGGGAGAGTAGGTCATTGCCAAGAAATTTTGTTGAAACCCCCACTTGTTGGGGGTTTTTCTTTTCATCACCATCCCCAACAATCCAACCAATAAATTTACCAGTTTAAATTCTATATCTTAGGCCAATTAGCCCACGATCGTATTGCATTTATAGAATTGAGCTGGTAATTTTCAGTGCAACGGGAAAGCAAAGTTCGTGCAAGAGGTGATAAAAAAATTAATCATTTGTTGAAAACAAGCGATTTCTCTGAGCGTTTTGATTCCAAAGGTTGACAGTATCTCCCCCTGTGGTAGAATACCCGACTGTTGGCTGAAACTCATCGAAGGTGATATTTTCACACTGCTAAGCCTTAAGATGTGTTTCTTTTTTTTGCGTTATACCCTAAAGCTGGTTATCGCGCTTAGGGAAATAGAATAGACCCCCCGTGATGAAGGAGGTGAGGATTTTGACGACGGTAGATCTGCGATCCAATGAATCGCAAGAACAATTGCTCCGCCGCTTTCGTAAGAAAGTAGCTAAAAGTGGTGTTCTGAGTGCTGTACGCCGCAAGCGTTGGTTTGTTTCGAAGAGTGAGTTGCGTCGTATTCAGAGAAAAAAAGCAATTCGTCGTCGTAAACGCATCCAGCGTTCTCGCCGAAGAAAATAGCAATCACAGTTAATTGAGCAGGCTATCCGATATCGGACAGCCTGCTTTGTTTTTTTAACGGACATCGAGACGCAAGGAATAATCTGACTTCCATTATGGTGCCTGAAGACTTCTCGAAAGCCGTATAAAAGTGGCATTAACACTGTCAATTTCTCAAGCAATACAAACAAGTGTATCCTTTGCGTAAATCCTTAGTGTGCACGGTATATGTCGCGAAGTATCCCCGTATGAAATAGCATGGCATCTAACAGTCTGACTTTGATGGAGAGCATGCTAAGAAAAATAAAAACTTTGCAATGTTCAATTATTACGTGACATTGAACATTGGCATAAAAAAATATCAGATACCCAAATTATCATTGCTTTGTTTTACACTTGATCGTGCACAGAGCAGACATACAATTAAATAAAAAAACGTGGAGGGTTTCAAATCTTCCACGTTTTCAAAAATATTGACGTTTGAAATTTTCGAGCTATTTCTGCTTATCAATCTTTGCAGCTGCCATATGTTCGTAAAGGGTCCATCGGGAATCAACATCGGCTTGCGCGGCTTTCATCAATTTCTCAGCTCGCTCTTCGTCGGTTTTCAAAAGCATACTATAACGTCCTTCATTATAGGCAAATTCTGAAACTGGGATCTTCGGAGCTTTAGAATCGAGCTTTAGTGGATTCTTGCCTTGCAGAGCCAAATCAGGATTATAGCGGTACAGCGGCCACAATCCCGAATCGACAATTAGTTTCTGTTGTTCTAACCCTTTGCCGCTGGCAATGTCAAGACCGTGAGCAATACAAGGGCTGTAGGCCAAGATTAGCGAAGGTCCGTCGTAGGCAGCCGCTTCCTGGAAAGCTTTCAGCGTTTGTGTATCTTTGGCACCCATAGAAACTTGAGCCACATAGATATAACCGTAAGACATGGCGATCATGCCTAAGTCTTTGCGCGGACTGGATTTGCCATCCGCTGCAAATTTGGCTACCGCTCCCAACGGGGTTGCCTTTGAAGATTGACCACCTGTGTTGGAATACACTTGCGTATCTAGTACAAGAATGTTTACATTACGGCCCGAAGCCAAAACATGATCCAACCCGCCATAACCGATGTCGTAGGCCCAGCCATCGCCACCAATGATCCAGACACTCTTTTCGACGAGTACATCCGCCAGGCTGAGTAGATCTTTGGCTTTGGGATCGTCCACATTTTTAAGACGTGTTTTGAGCGTTCCCACTCTCTCACGTTGTGCTTGAATGCCTGCCTCGTCAGATTGGTTTGCTGTCATTAACCCGTCAACCAAATCTTTTCCAATCAGAGAAACCAGCTTCGGTAATAATTCTTTTGCGTACTCATTTTGCTTGTCAATTGTCAAGCGCATACCTAAGCCAAATTCGGCATTGTCTTCAAAGAGAGAATTAGACCACGAGGGTCCGCGACCATCCTTGTTGACAGTATAGGGTGTCGTGGGCAAGTTGCCGCCATAAATGCTCGAACAGCCTGTAGCATTGGCTATCACCATGCGGTCGCCAAAGAGCTGTGTGGCCAATTTTATATATGGTGTTTCACCACACCCAGCACAGGCACCTGAGAACTCGAAGAGCGGTTGAAGAAGTTGAGAATTTTTGATTGTGCCAAGTTTCATCTTCGTACGGTCAACTTCTGGCAAGGATAGGAAGAAATCCCAGTTTTTCTTTTCTTTCTCAACAATCGGTGCTTGCACGGCCATATTGAGGGCTTTACGCTCCGGATTTTGTCTGTCCTTGGCAGGGCAAATTTCAACACATAAGGTACAGCCCGTACAATCTTCAGGTGCAACCTGAATGGTATAGGCCCAATCTGGAAATTCTCTAAACTTGCCATCTTTCGATTTGAATGTCTCAGGAGCGTTTTCCAGGTGAACGGGATCGTAGATTTTCTGGCGGATAACGGCGTGAGGACAAATAAACGCACATTTACCACACTGGATGCACAGGTCTTCTTCCCATACAGGAATTTCTAATGAGATATTCCGTTTTTCCCATTGGGTTGTGCCGCTGGGATAGGTGCCATCGATGGGGAATGCGCTGACGGGAAGATTATCGCCATCACCAGCGATGATCGTTCCTAATACATTGCGCACGAAGTCAGGGGCTTGCTCCGAGACTGCCGGAGGGCGATTGAAAGTGCTGCTGACTTCAGCAGGGACTTCCACTTTGTGAAGGTGCGCCAGTGCCTGATCAACGGCCGCATAATTCCTGCGCACAATAATTTCACCCTTTTTGCCATAGGTTCTTTTAATAGCACCCTTGATTTGCTCAATGGCTTCCTCGCGGGGCAGCACGCCGCTTATGGCAAAGAAACATGTTTGCATCACGGTATTAATGCGCCCGCCCATACCGGCATTTTTAGCTACTTGATAGGCGTCGATAACATAAAACGCTAATTTTTTATCAATAATCGATTGTTGTACATCAATTGATAATTTATGCCACACCTCATCAGGGCCATAGGTGCTGTTAAGCAAGAAAACAGCACCCGGCACAGCGTATTTGAGTATGTCAATTTGATCGAGAAAATTAAATTGATGGCAAGCAATGAAACTGGCTTCGCTGATCAAATAGGGAGCCCGGATAGGGTCGGGACCAAATCGCAAGTGTGAAATAGTTTTAGCACCAGCTTTTTTCGAATCGTAAACAAAATAACCTTGCGCGTAGTTTTCAGTTTCTTCACCAATAATCTTAATTGAGTTTTTATTGGCGCCTACTGTGCCATCGGATCCAAGCCCAAAGAAAAGCGCCCGGACAGTGTTGTCATTCTCAATAGAAAATGATGGGTCATAATCGATGCTGTTATTGGTTACATCGTCATAGATGCCAACAGTAAAATGATTCTTTGGTTTAGCTGCTTGGATTTCATCAAATACCCCTTTGACCATAGCCGGGGTGAATTCCTTTGATGAAAGTCCATAACGGCCGCCAACAATGCGGGGCATATGGTCAAAGGGTGCTGTGCCATCGGCCAGCGCTTCACTAATACTTGTGACGATATCTTGATACAGCGGTTCGCCAGAAGCCCCTGGTTCTTTCGTGCGATCCAAAGCAGCGATTATTTTTACGGTTGCGGGCAAAGATTCAACAAAACGTTGGATCGAGAAGGGGCGATACAAGCGCACTACCACTACGCCAATTTTTTCGCCTTTCGCATTGAGGTGCTTGACTGTTTCAATAACGGTTTCACTGCCTGATCCCATAATCACGATCACGCGTTCAGCATCAGGCGCGCCATGATATTCAAATAGATTATAAGTTCGTCCTGTTAGTTTAGCAAATTGGTCAAAATATTCTTGTACGATGCCAGGGCATTGCTCATAGAAGGGGTTTACAGTCTCGCGGGCTTGGAAGAATACATCTGGGTTTTGTGCTGTACCGCGGATAGCTGGTCGGTCTGGGGTTAAACCGCGGGCACGATGTTCACGCACTAGGTCGTTATCTATCAATGCATTTAATACATCGTCATCAAGCATTTCAATTTTGTTCAGTTCGTGAGACACGCGGAAGCCATCAAAAAAGTGGATGAAGGGAATGCGAGATTTCAATGTGGCGGCCTGCGCTATTAAGGAAAAATCGTGGGCTTCTTGTACGGATGCCGATCCGAGCAGCGCAAAACCTGTTGAGCGGGCGGCCATAACATCGGAGTGATCGCCGAAAATTGAAAGTGCTTGCGCAGCAATAGAACGTGCCGCAACATGGAAAACGGTTGAGGTTAACTCACCGGCAATCTTGTACATATTTGGGATCATCAATAACAATCCCTGTGAAGCTGTAAATGTGGTTGTTAGTGATCCAGTTTGCAGCGCTCCGTGTACTGCGCCGGCTGCGCCGCCTTCGGCTTGCAATTCAATAACCTGCGGAACAGTTTCCCAAATATTTTTCTCGCCCTGGGCTGACCACGCATCGGCGAACTCACCCATGGGTGTGGAGGGTGTAATTGGGTAGATCGCGATAACTTCATTGAGCTTGTGAGCAATAGCAGCAACTGCTTCGTTGCCGTCAATTGTTTTGATCTTTCCAGACATTTGAATACTCCGTAATAACTTGTATCTACATGAAAACAGAAGTCACATAATCATGTGCCTCTGCAAATTTATGTTCTCCTAAGATGTAATCCCCAATGGGACGTTGCAATTATACCCTAAGGCGTTCTTTTTACTAGATTCTACGAGAAACGATGAAGAATTCTAGTGTTTTTCTACCTAATTATGACGCTAGTGTTCATATCTTAAAGCATCTAATAATCACGAGGGTTTGGTGTGTTGAGTAGCAATTAAGTGAGGTTTTGGGCCGAATTTTGCTGACCAAAAACATCACCTATCTCGTTAAGTAAAGAGATTCTCACTTAACCACGGCTTCAAGTCGCAAAATGGATTATTTCCTGGATGATCTCGTTATAATGATGTTTTCCTAAATTTTTACGATTTGTCAGGCAGACCGCGTGACAAAATATCATCCCCAAATTTTTCTCGTATTTTTGCGATCGTATTTTGTAACCGATGTTCTTTTTCCCAATCCATATCCCACAGACCAATTTGTTGTGCAGGATTTTCAAACCCACTAACGCCTACGCCTAGCAGGCGCACAGCTTTTCCTGGATGCCAAACTATATCAAAGAGTTGCACAGCGGCGCTAGCGATAATTTCTCCCTCATTGGTGGGTTGAGATAGCGTTTTCTGGTGGGTTAACGTACTGAAATCGGGCCAGCGCACTTTGATTTTAACTGTGCGCGCGTTGATGTCTTTTCTTTGCAATTGTTTTGCAATTTTCTGGGCTTGCTTGGCTAATGTTTGGCGCAGCTTTTCTCCATCACTCGTATCCTTGCTAAAGGTCATTTCTTGACTGATTGACTTTGCATCACGTTGAATCACGATGGGTCGTTGATCGATCCCTTTTGCCCGTCGTGATAAATCATGCCCGATTTTTCCAAAACGCTGCATCAAATTAATTTCATCGTACGCGGCCAAATCACCAATGGTATTAATCTTAAGTACGGCTAGTTTTTTTGCTGTTTTTGGACCCACACCCCATAACATTTCTGCTGGTAGTGGGGCTAGAAAGTCAGCTTCTTCCCCCGATGGCACAATCGTTATCGCCATGGGTGAGGTTTTGCCTTTCGCGGAAGCCTTGCCCACGTCATTAGCAATTTTGGCCACCAATTTATTACTGCCAATTCCCAAAGAGCAGGGCAAATTAAGCTCATTATAGATTTCACTTTGCAGTGTACGCGCCAAGTTTAACAAATCGTTGGGTAGATCACTAACATCAAGAAAGGCTTCATCGATCGAAACCTGCTCCATTTGCGGAGTTAACTCGCGAAGCTTTGTCATCACTTTCTTTGAAGCTTCGCCATAGGCTTGGAAGTGCGATGAAACCAGAATCAGATCGGGGCAAATGCGTATAGCCTGTGCGGATGGCATTGCTGAGTGTACACCGTAAGCGCGGGCAGCATAGGAGCATGAAGATACCACTCCACGCCCATCAGGGCGTCCGCCAACAGCAAAAGGTTTGCCTCGCAAACTTGGGTCAAGCTGCTCCTCTACGGAGCAGAAAAACGCATCGAGATCAATGTGAATGATTTGGCGACGTTTGTTTTCCATTATTATTACACAATACCTAATTCGATACGACTTTTTTAGATAATGTTGATATCGCGTGTAATTCCATGTTTGATTGGATCGGTTCCGAAGTTGATTTGCACACTATATCGTTTGTCAGCCAGCTTCAGATAGGGAAGGATTTGTTTCATAAGATTTTGCGAATATGTTTCAATCTCAGTTAATTATTTCCCTCATTAATAAGAGTTTCCTCTCTAATTCGAGTCTTTGTGTGACTATAATATAATAATCTTCCCGCTGCTCCCATCGACTCTAATACGTTGCCCGGTAGTTAACCGCTCCGTTGCTTGGTGCACGCCAACAACCGCGGGGATGCCATATTCACGTGCTACAACTGAGCCGTGGGTCATCATACCACCTACTTCCATAACTAATCCGCCCGCTGCCAAGAAGAGCGGTGTCCAGGCCGGATCAGTGCCTGGGCAAACCAAAATCTCATCGGGAAGTAGGTGTGATTCGTGAGGATCGAAAACCACGCGCACAACCCCCTCGACCACACCAGGCGAAACGGGGTCGCCAACTATGCTGTCTGTGTCGCCATCGGTGGCGCGCACCCCTTCATAAAATGCCATGCCGTCACTGAGCAATACCCGTGGTAATTGTGTGCGACGCATCTCACGGGCGCGCAAAGCACGTCGGGAGAGGATGCGCTCACGAAACACCGCTGGTATTGTTCGCTCCGCGCTTATTTGATCGAGTTCACGCAAATAGAGGAAGAATAGATCATCGGGCTGTTCCAATAGACCTGCTTCCACGAAGGCTTGGTTGCTTTCCAGCAGTCCCTGGCGAATGATGCCCAGCATGCGGATGGCGAAGAATTTTGGTGCTTCGCGCATCCCGGCCAAGGCTCGATAGCGAATGACGGCACCACGAATCAAGCGTGCTTTCAACTTGCCTCCCCGCGTCTGGCCGACCGCAGCTTCAAGACGAGCAGCAGACTGCATCGCGGCATCAGCGCCGCGCGAAAAAACTACATCTGGGGCTTTGTCGGGATCGATAATTGTTAGATAACTTTGCAAGGTTTGCATAATGTATTCAGGCTGCTCGCGCCAGCGTGGACGGCCGATATCGATTTCACCCAAGCCGCGCATCCCATAGCGTTCCATGAAAGCCGAAACAGCAGCCTGCGCGGTTGCGGGCAGGCTTTGGGCCTGATATTGCGATGCAAGTTCATTAGCATTTGATTGCTCAAAAACCCGTGCACAGTTGCTGTCTGATCGCAGCTTTTGGGCGGTTTCCCAAAGAAATAAATCCATCTCAGTTGTGACGTTATGGGGTAACCCGCGTGCTATTTCTAGAAAAAGTTGAGGCTGATCTACTTTTTTACTGAACCGTTCTAAAATACCGAAGAAAGTCATCATCCCAGCAACCACAGGCGGTGCGCCGCGCGGAATAACAGTATCTGTGAAGATATTTTCAGCATCATGCAGTAATTCCAAATGCTTTCTGTAATTTTCCCAAAGGTCGTCGCATACTGCAATACGCTGGTGGGTTTCGGAAATTTTGTTGTCGTATATTTCTAGCACTTCTTGCCGCCTGAGCACTGGATTGCGCAGCAAGCCGATCACGCGTCCTAAGAATGGGATTACAAAGCGTGGGATCCGCCAGATGTTGCCAAAATTCGGCGCATGTTTTTCAGTCCTAAGGCGTGGGTCATCTGCGATATCGTTTATTGCTTGTGCAATCCCAGGGTCAATCGCCTTGATCACCCTAGGAGCAATTTTCTTGCCCAGTTTTGTTCGTAGGATGGGTGTCATATTGATCCACAAGCGCTCAGCCGCGCTGAGTACACCGGTTTGGTTTTCTATATCGTAAGTGTGGCCAATCAAACGTGCCGTGCTGACCAAAACGGATTTCATCACGTCTTGCCCCAAAGGAGTGATCGGTTCAAGTATGCCTTGGATAGCATGGAATCCGATCAGTACTCTAAGTGGCTCAACAGGAAGCTTTTCAGGTAGCGGGAAGAGCGATGTGATGGGTCGCGATTGCAGAATATAGATTTTTCCCTCACCTTTGGAAGTTGTACTGTCTGAGTCGCCTATATTTGCAGTCCACCCCCATTCAATGTCTTGGGGAAAATCATAGTACGCGGCGATACGTTGACCGATATCCGTTAATTGTAGAATGACTTTGTCAGATACAGCCTGGGTTTGCGAGGCTTCCACTTCTTTGTGAATGATACCGCCTTTAGCTTTCCCGATTGTAATGGTGGCTTTGGTTCCCAGCGATTTCCCAATGATCTCGCCACGATTGCTGTCGATTACGTAATGATCTGGCTCAACATATCCTGCAACCAGGGCTTCGCCTAGACCAAGAGTGGCATCAATGACCGTTTCGGCTCGTTTGCCAGTCAATGGGTTAGCAGTGAAGAGCACACCAGAAGCTTGGGTATCCACCATTTGCTGTACAATGACAGCCAGGGCTACATCTTCATGGGGAATCTCGTTGCGACTTCGGTATCCGATGGCGCGCGCCGACCATAAGCTGCTCCAACAGGCAACCACAGATTCGAGTAATGCCTCACCATCAATGACGTTGAGAAAAGTATCTTGCTGCCCGGCAAAGGACATATCGGGCAGGTCTTCGGCAGTAGCCGAAGATCGCACCGCGACAGCCCGCGTGTCAAGCCAAAAGGAAGCCATTTCTAAGTCATCGATTAAACTTTGTTGTATAGTGCTCTTTTTAAACTGTGCTCGAATTTTTTGCGAGGCAGTTTGTAAAGCTGTAGGAGAACTAAAATCCAAATTTTTGAGACACTTTTGAATATGCTTATCCAACTGATTTTTGACTACAAATTCACGATAGGCTGTCGTGGGAATCATGAATCCGTTGGGAACTGGAAATTCTGCCCACGCCAGCTTGGCTAGATTGGCGCCTTTACCGCCAACCATGGACAGATCGGCTTCGGATGATGATAAGGGTATCATAGACGAGGGTAGGTGGGCTGGTGTTGTCATATTCTGAGTATACACCTTAAAATGTTGCCCAATTTATTTTACGCTGAATAAGCAAATGATAAGTGCGTGAGTTTTTGATCTCTCACGCACTGAATTATGTTTTTGTTCCTTGGAGAACGCTTTACTCAAGAATTTCTAGCAGTTCAACTTGGAATATCAATGTTGCCTCGGGCGGGATAATGTTGCCAGCGCCGTCAGCGCCGTAACCTAACTCGGGAGGAATGACTAGTTGGCGAATACCGCCAACTTGCATACTGACCACGCCTTCATCCCAACCAGTGATAACTTGCCCTGCGCCCAGCTCAAATGTGAGCGGCTGGCCAAATTCTCGTGAGCTATCGAATTGTGTGCCATCTACCAGCCAGCCAGTGTAATGCACGACAACAGATTGACCTAAAATAGCTATAGCACCTTGCCCATCTTTAAGATCGTAAAATTCTAGGCCGCTATCCGTGACGGTATGGGCATCCTCATCAACTACCGCGATGATTTCTGGTTGCTCTACATCTATCAGTTCAATTTCCATGATTAAGGTGGAATTTGCCGGGATACCGCTGCTGGATTCCTCTCCAAAGGCCAAATCAGGTGCAATGATGAGCAGGCGTTTACCGCCTTGTTTCATCCCAAAAACGCCCTCGTCCCAACCAGGGAATACGCCGTTGCCGCGTCCCAAAACGAAAGGTGTTGATTCAGCATTGTAAGAAGATGCAATGAAGATATCTTGCTCTCCCCCTTGTACCCATATTCGATAGTGGGTAGCAACATTGCTATGCTTAATGGCTTCATCGCCATCTCCAATTATAAGATCGTAATATTGCAAACCGCTTTCGGTAGTGGATAGGTCCGAGGCTTTTACAATTGTTGGGGCAGGTGGGCGTTCTGTAGAAAGTAGTTCCATTTCTATAATGATGGATGAGTTGCCTGGAACAACGCCAAAGTCTTGGATACCAAATCCGAGCTCCGCAGGGATTATAAACTTTGCCTTTTCACCGGTTCTCATCAAGCCGATGCCTTCTTCCCAACCAGGCAGCAATTGTTCGCGTCCCCATACAACTTCAATAGGGCTCCCCTGTTTGTAGCTGTTCCCGAATTCCGTGCCGTCATGTAAAGTACCGATAAAGTGCATGCTGATGATATCGCCAACTTTCGGAGCCTCTCCATCGCCTTTGATGATTTCAATATATTGTAAGCCACTCTCAGTAGTGATAGCTTCATTTATGGTTAGGAGGTCTTCGGCCTGAATACCCGACGAACTTTCAGGGATTGCTGGCTCAATGGTTTCCGTTGCTCGAACAGTATTTTCCGCGTTACAGGCTGCTGAACCCAGGAGCAGAATCATTGCAATGGGAAGCCACAAATTCTTCTTTTCAATTAATTTCACAAGACTTCTCCTATTAATATGGTCATGAGTAGTTAATTACTTGGTGATAGCGGGCATTTATTTATTGTAGGTGCCCAAACAATTAGTCACGATTATTAAAATATTAAATAGCATACCCACTTAGTTAAATTAAAAAGCAGCCAGATTTTATCACGGCTAGTAAATTCATTTTATGTGAGCTAGATGAATAAATCCCCGATGGTGTCGCATCAGGGATTTGAAGAAGCGTAGAATGTTTATTGATAAGAGCGGTCATTGAAGGGGCTCCGAATTTCTCGGTAATAATCGGAGATACCTTTTCTTGATCACGGTAATTTAAATCTTAGCGCAGTTCCCGTCCAAAGGGAAATAATGCAATTGGGATCAACTTAATATGCTGTTTAGCGAAGGGTAAGCCAACAATTGTGATCGCTAGGATAACAGCGTGGACAAGATGCGCAACTGCAATTTCCCAGCCAAGCACGACAGCCCAAAGAACATTAGCAACCATTTGCCAGAATTCGTTAACCTCTTCGAGGACTACAATCTCTTTCCCAAAGGGTGCCATTGAAGCTGCTCCTAATTTTATGGCTTGCATACCAAAAGGAATCCCGACAATGGTTACGCAAACCAATAACCCGCCGAGGATATACCCCATACCAGTTATAAAGCCGCCGAAAATTAACCAGATGATATTACCTATTACACTCATGTTATTACTCCTCATACAAATTTGAATAATTTAGGTTTTTGAAAATCTCTGTGCAAACAAGCGTATCGTTTCCTTGAGCACCAAGAAAAACCCATTTCACTAAATAAGTATACGATAGAATTCGCATGTTGTTGCAGTGCAGGACTTGGAGAATCTATTTGTCCGATGGCATACTTCACTTTCTTTTTTTGGTAACCACAGCGGGCCATTAGTGTTACTTTTTGGTAAGAATTTTCTAATAAGATGTATCTAAGATGTGATAAACAAAAATTCTGAGGAGAGCACACCCCATGAGCGATTACGTAGATATTCCGAAGACCGATACCATAATAATTTATTCCACGGTTTGGTGCCCAGACTGTAAACGTGCCAAGAAATTTTTTGGCGAGCAGCGCATTCCCTATATCAATATCGACATTGAACAAGACCCTGAAGCGATGATTTTTGTAGAGAAAATTAACGATGGGAAACGAATTATTCCAACCATTGTCTTCCCAGATGGGTCTTTGTTGGTTGAGCCATCCAATGCAGAGCTGGCTAAAAAGATGAATTTGCAAACCAAAGCTCAACGTGAATTTTATGATGCTATAGTGGTTGGTAGTGGCCCTGCAGGGCTAACAGCCGCGCTTTACATGGCCCGCGAGGGCAAGGATGTACTAGTCATTGAGAAAGGTGGTTTGGGTGGTCAGGTGGGTATTACCCAAGTCATGGAAAATTTTCCTGGTTTTGATGAAGGCATTTCTGGGGCAGAATTTTCCGAACGGCTCGTGCGACAGACGCGTCGCTTTGGGGTGGAGATTTTGCAAGCTCAAGAAGTTACCTCAATTAACCCTGATGATGGTTATTTCTGCGTCAGTACAGGTGATGGTTCTGAGTACGGCACCAAGGCAGTTTTATTAGCTACGGGAGCGCACTACCGCAAATTAGGCGTGCCGGGAGAGGACACACTTGTGGGAGTCAATATCCATTTCTGTGCGACATGTGATGGAGCTTTCTATAAAGATAAGAAAGTCCTGGTCATTGGTGGTGGCAATAGTGGTTTTGAGGAAGGTGTTTTTCTGACAAAATTTGCTAAGCAAGTAGATATTGTTGAGTTTGAACCCGTGGTAAAGGCCAGTCAAATTTTGCAGGATAAAGTAGATTCGCGCTCAGATATGTCAGTGATTGTCAATCACGCCGTCAAAGAATTTCGTGCCAGTAATCGGCTTGAATCCGTAATTGTGATAGATCGGGCTACCGGTGAAGAAAAAGCATGGCAATACGACGGGGTTTTTGTTTTTATTGGTCTGTCGCCAAACAGCAACCTCGTTAAAGACTTTTTGGATACTAATCAATATGGTTTTATTGAAACCGATTTATCGTTGATGACGTCTCAGCCTGGAATATTTGCGGCTGGTGATGTGCGGGCTGGCTCTACCAAGCAGGCGGTTTCATCGGTGGGTGAAGGCGCGACCGCTGCACTGAGTATTCGCGAATACCTCAAGACCGTGGGGTAATGTAGGGAAGATGGGGGTAATTATTATTAACTGGGTACATGGTGCCACACATGAAACAATCATGGGTGGCATTTTTTCCTGTCAATCATCATTCTTCGCTCCAAGATATTGCCAATCCCGTCTCGCACTCCCATCGCGGATAAAAATTTCGATAATATTGTCTCTCTATAGGTTTTCTTTACCTTCTCTAACAAAAACCTACCTAAAACTATATATCCTTGTGAGCGAAAGGAGATTAAACTGCAAAAGCAGCGTTATTAATATGGTGAGAGGAATTTTAATGACAACTAAACAAACGAATCGCAACTCAAGATCATATCCTGTCTTCTATGAAAAATTCATCCCCATTGCTATTGGTCTTTTGGCTGTGCTGATCGTAGGTATGTTAGCTTATACCTTGGCAGTTGGTACGGGGATACTCCAGTTTGGATAAAAATAATAATGAGGAGAAATTGATATGACTTTTATAAACACTTGGCTGCCGTTGCTTTCTGCTCTGGTTAGCTTTATTTTTTCTATTGTAGTGTTTAAACGTTATTTTGCTCGTAAAAGAAGTCACCTCTTACTGTGGGGTATCGGTATGACCTTCTATGGTATTGGTGGATTTTGCGAATGGTATTTCGGTTTTTTTGGTTGGAATGCATTGGTTTACCGTATGTGGTACCTTTTTGGCGCGATATTGGTCGCGGCCTGGCTTGGTCAGGGGACAGTTTATTTGTTGGCTAAGCGTAAGTGGGCACATTCTTTGATGGTGTTATTGATTCTGGGTTCACTTTATGGAGCCTTCAAAGTTTTTACTGCTCAACTTGACCCCAGCTTATTGACTACTAGTGCCCATACTGGCAGCGAATTGAGCGGTCACGCGATTATCACATCGGGAGTGCGCTCTTTAACTCCTATTTTTAATCTTTATGGCACGGCAATGTTAGTAGGCGGCGCAATTTACTCAGCTTGGATTTTCTACCGCAAACGCGTGTTGCTGCATCGCACTATTGGCAACATCCTCATTGCTGTAGGCGCGCTAGCACCGGCTTTCGGAGGTGCATTCAGCCGAATGGGTATACCAGCCGCGTTATATATTGGTGAGCTGTTAGGTGCGATCTTGATATTTATTGGTTTTTTGCGGGCAACGACAGTGATGAAAGAAAATCAGCCAGCCGTTTGATTTCATTTAATTATTATAATATATGAATTTGAGACGCTTATCACCAAATAGATAAGCGTCTTTTTTCGTGTTATGGACTATTTCCCCAACGCGGCTGCCAATCGGAAATGGTGGAATTTGTTAAGCGGGTTAGTTCGTTGCCATCAGGACGGATAGTATAAATCTCGTTGTTGCCATCCCTAAAGGACGTAAACGTGATCCAATTCCCATTCGGTGACCAACTTGGACCTAGATTATCACCTCTATGGGTGAGTTGCTGCAAGCCTGTCCCATCTATTCGAATGACATAAATATTATGATCACCGGTTTTCCCGGCATAGAAGGTTAACTGCTGGCCGTCTGGCGAAAAACTGCTGCGACCGCCCATGTCGAGTAAGTTGGTCACTTGGCGAACTTGACTGCCATCGACGTTCATGATGAATAACTGACGCGCTCCTTGTCGGGAAGAAGCGAATACGAGCTGTTTGCCATCAGGTGACCAACTAGGGTCAATATCATCGGAATTTGATTGAGTTATTGCACGCGGAAAACTGCCATCAAAATTCATGATCCAAATTTCCTGACGACCACCGGTGTTGTTAGTGAAGATGATGAATTGTCCATCTGGTGATATTTCTGGGGCAAAAAGGTTGCCAATGTCTTGGGTCAATTTTCGCAGGTTACCCCCATCATAGTTGATGGTATAGATTTCAAAGTTTCCGCTGCGCCGTGATGAAAAGACAATGGTATCGCCGTCCGGCGCAATTGAAGCATAAAAATTGGTTGCTTTTGCATCGGTTAATTGTTTTCTATTACCTCCATCCGCGTTAATTGTGCAAATCTGGTCGAAGCCGTCAATATAGCAGCTGAAGACGATTTTCCCTATGAGTGATGTGTTGACGGCTGGTAACGTGGGCGCAACCGGGGTGAAGGCTGTCAACCTTAATGCGGTAGGAGTGGGAGTGGCTTGAACGCTAAGAACCGTGGTTGGCGTGATTTCAAGCTGGTAATTCCCTCGAGTTGAGGTTTTCCAGGTGCTCCAATAGCCAAACGTTAATAGACACAATCCTATCAAACTGCATCCTATTCCGATGGGAATATATTTATCAAAACTTGAAAAAAGCGCTGATTTCATTGCAGAGATGATAAGGTAAATGCACTTCGTCGTAAAATTTATTTATTACTGTAGTATTTGGCATGTTTTAAAAGAAAGGAAAAATTCGGACAAATTAAAGTTGAAATTCGCTAAATAGTATCAAATTGTAAAAATAAAGAAGCCCCGACTTGTCAGGGCATCTTTATTAGGGTGAGTTGCCGTTATGGTTGTGCCGGATAATGGCGTCAAAAGGACAAACAGGGATGCAATCCATGCAACCCCAACAGCGACTCATATCAATAAATGGCGCTTCGCCGCGATCAATTATCCTAAATGCGTTGCCACGGCAGACTTCTCCTGCCAAGCATTTATTGCACGCTTGGCAAAGAGCATCATCTACTTTAAACATTAACGTGCGTGCGGTTCCCAGTGCCATAAATCCGATTTAACTAGCGGTAGGATAAATTAACCGGTCATGAAAAACAGCGGCTTATTGAGGAAATTTTTATTAAAGGGGCGCAAGCGTTCGGTATTGTAGTGCTGGCTGATATCAATCACTTTATTGGTACTGGTAACAACTTCTAGCGGCACATGGTCATAGTGCCCATCTTTGAGTGCAACTAGGCGGCCATGAATATTTTTTAAGACTAAATCTAATGCTAAACTGCCATAAGCCATGGGGATAATGGAATCTATAGCGTCAGGTTCGCCACCGCGCACCATATAGCCCAGCTTTTGATTGATAATGTTGATTGTTTGTCCGTTGTTATATTTTGACGAACGTGCCTTAATTTCTTGGGATACCAAATTGCCAATGCCGCCTAATTTTTTATGGCCAAAGGCATCAGTCTTCGAATCTTCAAAGACCATTTCGCCGCTCTCAAATTTAGCGCCTTCAGAGACCAGCACAACAGAATATTTGCTGGCGTGTTTGGCGCGATCTTCTACTAATAATTGTGTTAATAATTCAATATCGAAGTTGTATTCAGGGATCACGCAACGACTAGCTGCACCGGCTAGAGTCGGCAACATGGCCGTATATCCTGCATAACGCCCAAAGACTTCTACAACAAGTATCCTTTCATGAGAGCCGGCTGAAGTACGCATTGTGTTGGTGAGTTGAAGTGTTCGAGTAATGCAAGTACTGAACCCGATGCAGTACTCTGTGCCGGGTACATCATTATCCATGGTTTTTGGAATACCAATCACTTTAACGCCTTGTTGATGGAGTTCCACTGCGTAACTGAGAGTGTCATCACCGCCGATCGCAATTAAATGATCGATACCCAGGAAATCTAGATTTTTAATTACTTCTGGGGTTAAGTCATTTATTTCATTGCGATATTGATCTTTATATTGTATTGGAACAGCATCTCGATGCACATTGCTTGGCCTTGTACGAGATGTATGCAGCATGGTTCCCCCAGTACGGCCTGTTTTCGATGCGGCATCCATAGTCAAGGTTCGATAATTATTGCGATTATCAGCTTCTTTGTCGCGATGAAGATCGAGAATTCCAGCCCAACCTCGACGCAGCCCAATAACCTGATACCCACTCTGAATAGCTCGCATGGCGATAGCCCCTATGGCCGGATTAAGACCAGGAACGTCGCCTCCTCCGGTCAGAATTGCAATCACACCCTTTTTCTTTTCAATGAACGCCATAACTTCTCCTTGATTAACGAATCTTTTTTTACTGGTAGTTGGTTTAATTTGGCAAGAGATGTGGGTACTGTTGCCGAAAATGTCTTTTCTTCGGCGCTTATTTATGTGCCATAACGCTGTCGCTTCTCGCTATGACAGATTGCGTGTTTTCTTTAGTTTCATGGCATTATACAACACGTTTTTATTTGAGAAAGGTGGGAATAGGTTGTAAATTCCACAAGGTTCGCTTCATTATTTCGGTTTAAGAATTATTTACTGTTTTAATGTGGCTAACTCGCCGTTGACTCGAGTTATTTTGCCGGATTCAATTTCCCCAATCGCAATTTGATCAATGCAGGGAATTTCGGCAATGATGCACCCAACGGCTGTGATTGTTTCACACTCGGCGTTGATGATTGCAGCTGGCGCCAACCCATTATGTTTTAGCCGGTAAAGGGTATACGATCCTACAGTAGAGCCTTTGCCTGTGGGAAATACCAGCACTTTTCCGGTGATTGATTGCCCTTCCAATTGGTGGCCGCGTTCCACAACGATTCCGGTGTCAGGATCTACGCCGCCAAAAAATGATATGCCTTGAGTTGTCACTAAGGCTTTGCCTTCAGCTATACCTTGATAAATGGTGCGTCCTATTAATATCATAGTGATTCGATTGCAAGTAAACCATCAATAAAAATACTTTCACGAAGGTGCATTCTAACGATCTTTCTAGAGGTGAACCGCGGGTTCTGCATTTTGCACAACATCCTCTCTACCGCTCGCCTCGCAGTTCGGCTTGCCACTGCTCAAAGAACTGTGCTAAAAACTGATGCCGTTCTTTGGCTAATGCGCGTGCTGTGCGAGTATAGATGCGTTCTTTTAAACGGCTTAATTTAAAAAGATGCTCATGGTATGGTGTGTGCGGCTCACCAGGTTCTTTTTTGCCATTAGCGATAAATTGATCTGAGGGCTGCGTGTGCAGTCTTTGCTTGGCTTGCACTGCGTAGCCAATAGCTCGCACAGCGCCTATAGCGCCAATTGCGTCCAGCTTGTCGGCATCAAATAGAATTTTTGCTTCCAATGTATTGGGCTGCTCACGATCATCCCGGAAGCGATGTGCGCGTATACAGTGTTCCACGGCTTGCATACGCGCTTCAGACCACCCTTCAGCGGATAGCACTTTGCGGGCAAAATTGGCCGAATGCAGGTGATGGCTGGCACGCGAGTCATTGCAGTCGGAATCTCGCGCATCGTGGAGCAATGCCGCCGCACGCACAATTTCAACGTCTGCGCCTTCAGCTTGAGCCAAATATTCAGCCATTTGAACCACGCGTAAAATATGATCGAAACCGTGCACGGGATCATTTTTTGGATACCAGGAGCGGGCTTTTTCAATGGTTAACATCAAATAAATTTTACTAATAAAAATTACGTGCAACGGTGCGTTGGTTCTTTGGAATTAGGGTTTTTTGAATAAATAAAAAGTGATGTAAGTGATATGCAGACACTCGAATATACTACTTTTAAATGAGAGGGATACTAGAAAATCTTTCCGGTCAAGATCAAAACAACAAGAACTACTCCCACCAGGGTAAGTAACCCACAAGAAAAAACTTTGACCGTAAATTTTAACACGGTTTTGAGTATGACCCATATGATTCCTAAAACGATAAAACCGATGAGAATTAGGGGTAGTGAATTCATATTTCTGCCTCTTAACTAGGGTAAATCCGACCTTTTTTTACTACGGTGTGGACTAGGTTGGTACCGAAACGGTAGCCAAGGTGCCGATAATCGGGTACATTGAGCAGTATTAAATCAGCCTGTTTGCCAACCTCTAATGATCCGATCTGATCATCCATGCGGAGAGCCGCGGCCGCGTTGATGGTTGCAGCGACGATGGCCTGTGCTGGAGTTAGACGTAGATAGCGGCAGGCCAAGGCGATGGCAAATTGCATGCTTTCACACCAAGCTGTCCCAGGATTGAGATCGGTGGCTATAGCTAGCAGACCGTTGGATTTTAAGATAGCTTTTGCAGGAGTATAATCACCTTCGGCCAGACCAAAAGGTGTGCAGGGTAGAGAAACGGCTACTGTGTTGGACGCGCCCAGTTCAATGATATCTTCAGGAGATGTAACTACCAAATGATCGGCAGAAGCCGCACCTAGCTCGGCAGCCAGTGCGGCCCCGCCTAAGTTATCAAACTCGTCAGCGTGGATTTTGAGAGGGAAGTCCAAGGCTTTTCCGGCGACTAATATTTTGCGCGATTGCTCCAAGGTGAAAGCGCCGCTTTCGCAAAAAACATCTACGAAAGGTAAGGGTTTTATGGTATGCTGTCGCCACCAAGTATGCAGAGCAGGCAGCATTTCGTCGCAAACCAGATTAGTGTAGTCGTCGGGATGATCTTGATATTCGTGGGGAACAGCATGTGCACCTAAGAATGTAGGGATGATATCGAGTGGACTTTCAGAGTCTAAGGCCAGAATGGTACGCAGCATTTTGATCTCTGTTTCGGTGTCGAGGCCATATCCGCTTTTGGCTTCGATAGTTGTTGTACCGTAGGCCATCATGCGTTGTAAACGAGGGCGTGTTTCGATTAGTAGTTGTTCTAAACTGGCTGCCCGCGTTGCTCGCACAGTAGCATTAATTCCTCCGCCCGCGATCATGATTTCCATATAGCTCTTACCTTGCAGGCGCATTTCAAATTCGACCGCGCGATCCCCTGCCCAAACCAAGTGTGTGTGAGGATCAATCAAACCGGGCATAACGACGCGTCCCGAAGCATCTAAAGTTTCTTCGTGGGGGTAGCTGGCTCGCAAAGTATTACTTTCTCCAGTGGCGGCTATCTTTCCATTTTGAATTAGCACAGCGCCATTTTCGATGATATTTAATGAGCCGAGTGTTAATCCCCGTTGGGGAGGACCGGCGACGGTTAGCAGTTGGGAAGCGGAGTGAATTAACATATTTGGGTATCAAGTATCAGTGACCAGGTATCGGGTGATGGATAGATTATGCCATGCAGATAGCTTTTTGCCAAATGTTAAAGAATAGAACTGCTAGACCATTTGCAATCTTTTAAGGTAGAGAGTATAATTATTTAATCCAATGAAAGCAAATGTGTCGAAAGCTGGGGGAGCGTCACACACGGTGAGTTTTAATTAAATGCAATCGAAAATATTATGTGTTGAAGGGAAATACGCAGGCGCCCCATCTTTTGCGGTACATCTGCGGGAAAAAGGCTATGATGTTGCTTTGGTTAGAACCGGCAAAGGTGCTCTAACCGCGCTGAAAAAAGATGCGCCTCATGTCGTTGTGGTTAATGCCCCCTCCATGCGTACAACTGGCACACGAATATGCCGGACACTACGTTCTGCTTTTAGTGAGCTCCCAATTATTTTAATTAGCGAAAAAGATCATACCTTTATTATTGATGATGATTATGCTAATGTGGTTTTGCCGCTGCCATTCACGGTGCGTAAACTTAATAATCGTATCAAACCGTTATTACCTCTGCGTAACGAAAACACCCTCATTGCTGGCAATATCGCGCTTGATCTAGATCGTTTGCAGGTGGTTTGTGATAATAAGAATACCCATCTTACCCCCCGGTTATGTAGTTTGCTGGTACTTCTTATGAAACGAGCTGGCGAAGTTATTGAGCGCGATGAGCTTTTCCGCAAAGTGTGGGAGACTGATTTTACCGGCGATACCCGCACGCTGGACGTGCATATTAGCTGGTTGCGCCAAGCGATTGAAGCAGACCCCCGTAAGCCCGTATACCTCAAGACATTGCGTGGCGTTGGTTACCGCCTAGACGTGTAGCGTTTGCTCCAAAAGTTCCCCACTGATTGTCACCAAACGAATTCCCAAGGTTTTCCCTACAACAGGCAAGTTCAAGGTTGTGGGAATTTTTCCTTTTCGCAGAGGGCGTATTGCTTGGGCCGCGCTGCGGAATATATTCTCATCCCAATCCGGATCAACTTCCCAAGAGTCGAGTTCCTCGGCCAGCGTCGGTGCTATTTGCAGGGCAGGAATCCCAAAATCCCTTCTGAGGGAAATTTTTGATCGATGGTCTGTTTCACCCCTGGGGACCTGGGCTCGTGCTTCCTGCTCGAGCCGGGTTACCGCCCCGGGAAGTAGAGTTATACGCTTATAGGTTGTATGTACAGCCCTCCATTGAGCATCACTAGCGATGAAGCGCCGTCCCAAGTTAGCAGCCGTGGCGGCTGAAGTTCCCGAACCGCAGAAAAAATCGGCCACGAGATCTCCCGGGTTGGACGATGCTCGAATGATTCGCTCTAACAATGCGGCGGGCTTCTGAGTGGGGTAACCCGTGCGCTCGTTATGCAAGCGAGCTACAACGGGGAAATACCACCAATCTTCTGGCACCTTGCCGCGCTCCAAATTAGGCACTTTGCCAAATCCTGCCTTCTTCGAAGATCTGAAAGTTTTGACGGTGTTGGGGTTGTAAGGCACCCGTATTTCATCGACATTGAAGGTATAATTCTTCGTTTTTGTGTAGGCTAGGATTGTATCGTGCTTGCGATTGAAAGCACTTTTAATGGGTGAAGGGCCGTGGTAAGTCCAGATAATTTCATTAAGCAAGCGATCGGTGCCAAAAATTTCGTCAAGTAGCAAGCGGGCATATGCGTTGGCGTGCCAGTCCAAATGTAAATAGAGCGTTCCGGTGGGAGCCAGCAAACTATGCATCAGCATTAAACGAGGATAGAGCATATCAAGGTAATCGTCCATATTTTTCCAGTGATCAGTATAGCCCTGGGCTAATTGCCAATCTTGGGGACGCCTTGAATCTTTGCCACGATCAAGGCGGGCTTTATACTTTTTGTTGGAGAAAAAAGGGGGATCTACATAAATTAAGTTAATGCGTCCCTCATACTCAGGCAGCAATGCAGCCATGATGTCTAGATTATCACCATAGATCAGGCGGTTTTCTGGTTTGTCGCCAGGATAACCGACCCCCAGCGGGTAGACAATGCTATCCGTTGAAATATTGCCAGGGATGATGTTGGGTAGGGACTTAGAATTCCAAATGAGAGAGGGCATAAATTTAGAAATAGGGACGATTTGCAGCACCGTCCCTTTCGAGAAATCAATTACTTGCCAAATTTTTCTTTGAGTAAGTCTTCTAACGTGGGGCGGCCAATTTCTTGTAGTTCATAGCGTACGCGTTGCGTGGGTTTATTGATTTTTAGCAAGCTGCCTAGATCGATCGGGGTACCAATAATGACCAAATCAACATCAGCATTATTAATGGTTTGTTCAAGTTCTTTCATCTGTTCTTCACCATAGCCCATCGCTGGTAGCACTGGGCCAGTGGTTGGATATTTCTCGTAGGTGGATTTTATCGAGCCAACCGCAAAGGGGCGTGGGTCTACAATATCAGCAGCGCCGTAACGCCGGGCAGCCACCCAACCAGCGCCATAAGCCATATCACCATGGGTAAGGGTGGGTCCATCTTCGACAACCAGCACGCGTTTACCCAGAACCGCCTTAGGATCATCAATGAAGAGTGGGGAAGCGCCTTCAACGATTACAGCTTCAGGGCTGAGTTTGCGCAAACTATCATGAAGTGCAATCACTGCGTCGGGATAAGCCGTATCAACTTTATTGATAACAAAAACATCAGCCGAACGGGCCACAGCTTCTCCAGGATGATAGCTGGTCTCGTGGCCGGGGCGATGGGGGTCGGCCACCACAATTTCGAAATCAGAAGTGTAGAAGGATTGGTCGTTGTTACCGCCATCCCAGATAATGATGTCAACTTCTTGCTCGGCTTGGCGCAATATGGCTTCGTAATCCACACCTGCATAGACGATAACGCCGTTGACAATATGCGGTTCATACTCCTCGCGCTCTTCGATGGTGCATTCATATTTGTCCAAATCGCCAAGTTCGGCATAGCGCTGCACTTTTTGCTTGACCAAATCGCCATAAGGCATGGGATGACGGATAGCTGCTACTTTGAAGCCCATATCGCGGAGAATTTGGGAAACACGGCGTGTGGTTTGTGATTTTCCAGAACCGGTGCGTACTGCGCAAACTGAAACAACCGGCTTATTAGATTTGATTTGCGTAGCATTAGAGCCCATGAGACGAAAATCTGCGCCTGCAGCTAACACTATCGAGGCTTTGTGCATGATATATTCGTGGGGCACGTCACTATAGGCGAAAATAACTTGGTCAATTTTTTCTTCTTCAATCAGCTTGACCAGATTGCTTTCCGCATAGATCGGGATTCCGTTGGGATATTGCGGACCGGCCAATTCGGGAGGATATAGACGGCCATCAATGTTGGGAATTTGTGTTGCCGTAAAAGCAACGACTTCGTAATCCAAATTATCTCTAAAATAAACGTTAAAGTTGTGGAAGTCCCGGCCTGCGGCGCCCATGATAAGAATACGGGTAATCATTCAAGTCTCCTTAAGAATTGAGTAGGGTATATTATTGAGAAACTTTATCGCATAAATCTAGGTAAAGCGGCTAGCATTCCAATTCCGATTCACCTGATATTTATTACATGATTTCCGGCGACTCGATGCCCAATAATTTTAATGTGTTGGCTATTGAATGCCGGGCAGCCTCCACTAAATGAAGGCGGAAATCTCTTACTGAGGGTTCAATTTGCAAGACCGGGCACTTACGGTAAAACCTGTTGAATGCCTTGGCCAATACGAATGCATGGTTGGTAATGTGAAGTGTTTTATATTCGTTGGCAGCGCGTTGTACTTCGTTGGGCAGGCGTGAAATTAACTCGATCAATTGGATTTCAGCAGGCTCAAGTTGATGAGATGGTGCCATCATCGTCTGGCTCAGATCAATATCGGCGCGTTTGAGAATGCTGTTGGCGCGCACATGTGCATATTGAATATACGGCGCGGCCTGTCCGTTGAAATCTAGGGCTGCATCCCAATCAAAGGTTACGATCTTGGCGTTATCGCGAGCTAGCATGGGGTATTTTAGTGCGCCAATACCCACAGCGCGTGCGACCAATTGTTTTTGGTCGTCGGATAACGCGGGATTCTTTTCTTCAACCACTTCTAATGCTCTTGAATTAGATTCTCGAATCAAATCTTCGAGCAAGACGACTGTGCCATCTCGAGAAGCCATTGTGACGTTGCCAGGTAAATTGACAAGTTCATATGCCAGATGATGGCAGCGCTTGGCCCACTCATATCCAGCCAACTCCAAGGTTTTCCACACTTGTTGGAAGTGCAATGATTGGCGTACATCGACAACATAAATTGACTTTGCCAGGTTGTATTCGCTGACTTTTATTTTTGCCAGCGCTAGGTCTTCTGTGGAATACAACGCAGTACCATCCGAGCGCAGCACAACCAAAACGCGATATTTTTCTTTTTCTAGTCCTAATAAATCGTCCAGCCGTACGATTACCGGTCCTTCGGGGCGTTCATCGATAGCGATATTAGCCGCAATCAATTCATCAACAATTTTCTTGCCGGGTATTTCAGCCTCGCTATTGCTGTATAATCGGTCAAAGCGGATATCCAGCGTTGCATAGAGATCGTTAAAACCATCTAGAGACCATTGACGGGTTTCTTTCCACAGAGCAACGATCTCGGAGTCTTGACGATCCCAACGAGCATAGATCTCTCGCACTTCTGCTTCAAAGTCAGGGTTTTCTGCCAATCGACGACTGGCCTCCGCGTAGAGATCTCCCATCCAACGAGTGATGTCTCTTTCAGGTTTTTCGCCAGCGTGAAACTTGCTGTAGTTCCACAGCCATTTGATCACATGCAGACCAATATCACCAATGTAGTTAGCACGTATAACATCATAGCCCGCAAATTCTAAAATACGGGAAATAACATCACCCAAGATTGCACTGCGCAAGTGCCCAACGTGGAAGGCTTTATGGGTGTTGGGTTGCGAGAACTCAACCATGATCTGCTCGCCTTTTGGTGCACCGCGGCCAAAATTGTGCTTTTGTTCCAGCACGATGTTCACTGCTCGGCGGCTGAATTCACTCGACGAGAAATATAGGTTGAGATAGCCTTTAACAGCTTCAACGCGCTCAAAATTTGATGGGGTACCAAGATGGTCAGCAATATCTTTGGCAATTTCTTGCGCTCGTTGCGGCACATTTATCTTTTTTCCTGAGCGCGCTTCTTGCGCCGCAACCTGGAAAAAGGATGTTGAAATGCCCCATTTGCCATTGAAAGGGATTGAATTCCATTTAAGTGTTTTGTTTACGGGGATAGCCTTATCGGTGCAATAACCTTGTATTAGTTCTGTAATCACTTGCCGTTCTAAATCAAACATGGATCACCTGTGAGAAGATGGTAGGTTCGAGAAATCTCGTATCGGCTTGGTCACAACGAAGGGAAATTATATCATGCCCAGAGGGTATAACTTGCCCGTAGGGTATGTCACACCGGCAAACATATTGGACAAAAATATGAGCGAACACGAAAAGCGGGAGCCTGATAACAGCTCCCGCGGGGATCATACATAGTCTCTTTTTTTATGTTGCCTATTTTTCGATGGCTGCCAATTGTTTCATCAAGCGGCCTTTGCGACGAGAAGCATTATTCTTATGAATAACGCCTTTCGAAGCTGCTTTGTCGAGAGCGCTAACTGCGTTCAGAGTAGCTTCACGCGCAGCTTCAACGTCCCCACTCTCAATAGCCAAACGAGCATTTCGTACGAAATTTCGAGCTGTACCGCGGAAAACGCGATTGTGTAGGCGGAGTTTTTCATTTTGCCGATTACGTTTAATTGCAGATTTAATATTAGCCAACTTAGTCCTCCAAAACTTGGTTTAGTACCAAGTGAATTTACGAACGCGTATTTTACATTAGGCTGTTCAATTTGTCTACCCCTAGAATAGAGTTCATGGTACTATGGAATTCCCTAGGCCGATCGGGCGATCGCGTTTTTGCACTGATTGCAAAAGCGAGGAAAGTCCGCACTCCAGAGAGCACGATGTCGGATAACGTCCGGGGTGGGGAACTTCCCTAAAACGGGAAGTGACCTGCCGGATCGGGCCACAGAAACAAACCGCCTCATTGAGGTAAGGGTGAAAAGGTGGTGTAAGAGACCACCGGCGCGGGTGGTAACATTCGCGGCCAGGCAACCCCCATCGGGAGCAAGGCCAAGCAGGGACGATGTGACTGCTCGTCACACTTGAGTCTCGGGTAGGCTGCACGAGGTGCACGGTAACGTGCATCCTAGATAGATGATTGCCTAAGCAGATGATCGGGAAGAAGCCTATGGGTGTAAACTGGTCCCTCTGCGGGACAGAATGCGGCTTATAGATCGGCCTTGGGAAAATATTACAATGGGGGCGAAATAAATGTAGGTCAGGTATCCATAGGAAAAGTGACAAACGGAACTATGCTAGTCCGATCCTTTTTGTAACAATGGGGGATAGAGTGCATTTAACAAATAAATAAAAAAAATAAGGTGAGGAACACAGGAAATACACTATTTTTCCCCCATCAAAGGAGTACAAGATGACCGCAGTAACCCGTGAAGAGGTCCTGGAATACCATCAGCTAAATGGAAAACCAGGCAAAATTGCTGTAGTAGCTACAAAACCCCTGGAAACGCAGCGAGATTTATCGCTGGCCTATACGCCGGGTGTCGCGATTCCCGTGCTAGACATTGCCGAGAATCCAGAATTGGCCTACGATTATACTGCCCGTGGCAATTTGGTCGCCGTAGTATCCAATGGCACGGCAATTTTGGGTTTGGGCAATCTAGGTCCCTTGGCTTCGAAGCCAGTTATGGAAGGTAAAGGTGTTTTATTCAAAGCCTTCTCTGATATTGACGTTTTTGATATTGAGATAGATGTTACCGATCCCGATGAAATCATCAAGGTTGTAGCAGCTATTGCACCTACATTCGGCGGGATCAACCTTGAAGATATCAAAGCTCCAGAATGTTTTTACATTGAACAAACCCTGAAAAAAATGTTGGATATCCCTGTTTTTCATGATGACCAACATGGAACAGCGATCATTTCATCGGCGGGTTTACTCAACGCCTTAGAGCTGGTCGGTAAAGATATTGGCGATATTCGTATTGCAGTTTCTGGCGCTGGTGCTTCGGCAATCTCTTGTATCAGTCTGGCGATTCGATTAGGTGTAAAACCAGAAAATGTCATCATGGCCGATAGTCGAGGTGTGATTTATAAAGGCCGCACGGAGGGGATGAATCAGTATAAAGAACCATTTGCTGTTGATACCAGTGCTCGCACGCTAGCCGATGCTGTTGCCGGTGCCGATGTTTTCTATGGTCTTTCCGTGGCCGATCAGCTCAGCGCAGAGATGGTTAAGACCATGGCCAAGGACCCCATTATTTTTGCGATGGCTAACCCTGATCCTGAGATCAACTATGACCTTGCCAAACAAGTGCGACCCGATTCCATTGTTGCTACCGGACGTTCCGATTATCCAAATCAAGTTAATAATGTTCTGGGTTTCCCGTTTATCTTTCGCGGTGCTTTAGATGTGCGCTCGAGCGCCATCAATGAGGAAATGAAGATCGCCGCCGTAAATTCCTTAGCAGCATTAGCAAAAGAAGATGTACCCGACAGCGTCTTACGCGCCTATGGTGTTGATAGCTTGAAGCTGGGATCAGATTATATTATCCCCAAAGCCCTTGATCCTCGAGTGTTGCTTTGGGAAGCGCCTGCCATAGCACAAGCCGCAATGGAGACAGGTGTTGCACGCAAACATATTGACATTGAAGAATATCGCGAGCAATTGGCCTATCGCCAAGGCTCTGGTCAACGTGTGCGCCATTTTATCTTACACAAAGCAAAAGCAGCGCCCAAGAAGCGCGTGGTTTTTGCAGAAGGCGAAGAAGATAAAATATTACGTGCGGCCGCCCAAATAGAAGAAGATGGCATTGGTACGCCGATCCTGGTAGGAAACTCCGATAGTATCGAGAAACGGGTGGCATCTTTAGGGTTGCGTTGTTGCCCCAATACCGTTGATCCCACAAACTTTGAGCGAATTGATGAATATGCCCAAGCTTTTTACGAATTGCGCCAACGCAAAGGTATTTCTTTGCAGGAAGCCAAGGAACTAATAAAAGAACCTAATATCTTTGGCCCCATGATGGTCAAAATGGGTGATGCTGATGCCTTTGTATCGGGCTTGACCTATAGCTATCCGGAAGTGTTGCGTCCAACTTTGCAGATTCATCACACACACCCGGAGGCTAAGCGAGCCGCTGCAGCCTATATCATGGTGATTAATGAAAAGCTCTACATCTTCGCTGATGCCACGGTCAATATTGATCCTTCTGCAGAAGATTTGGCTGAAATCGCTTGCCTGGCGGCAGAGTTTGCCCGCCAGCTTGAAGTTGAGCCGCGGGTGGCGATGCTCTCCTTCTCAAATTTTGGTTCCACCCCTCATCCGCTCTCTGATAAGGTGCGTAAGGCCGTGCAATTGATCAAAGCCCAGCACCCAGACTTGGTGGTCGATGGCGAGATGCAGGCCGATACAGCCGTAATTCCTGAGATAATCGAAGAGCGCTTCCCCTTTAGCAAAGTTAAAGATGCCAATGTTCTGATCTTCCCCTCTCTGGAATCCGCAAATATCGCTTACAAATTGTTAGCCCGCTTAGGCGGAGCGCGCGCTATTGGCCCGATCTTGCTTGGAGTTGGAGCGCCTGTTCATGTTTTGCAAACAGGTGATGAGGTACGTGACATTGTAAATATTGCTGCCGTTGCCGTCATGGATGCTGCTAATCGCTAATATATCACCCGATTAGTGCCGCACCGAATTTCAATTGAAACGATAGCGCGCCGTAGGTCATCAACACAGCCTGTGGTGCGCTTCTTTGTGGTAGGATTCTGATGATGATCGTTCATTAGGA
>PVMK01164725.1_pt1 | contig 30576 bp, 32 predicted proteins | sample 1853481 | NCBI WGS metagenome assembly PVMK01 (sample SAMN08533507, study PRJNA380276) | Marine sediment metagenome, whole genome shotgun sequencing project.
TGATTGACGATGACTCTGCTGGGACCGTTTCCAACTACCCGGCCATCTAGATAACTCCTTGCTCGCGCAGCGCGGCCAGCTCCTTCTCACTGAGCCCGAAACCATCCATGTAAATTTCCCGATTGTGGGCACCCAGCTCCACTCCAAGATGTTTGATCTCGCCGGGAGTTTCCGAAAGTTTCGGTACGACTCCCTGCACCGCCAGCTCGCCGACACGAGGGTCATTCACCCGCACCAGGGTGTCCCTGATGGTAAATTGCTCGTCTTCGAAAATGTCGGCGATGCTGTTGACGGGGCCGCAGGGCACGTCGCCGTCGCAGCAGCGCGCGATGACTTCGTCACGGGGAAGTGACGTGGTCCATTGGGTGACCAATCGATTGATGACTTCCCGGGCGACGACCCGTTTCTTGCGAGTGCCGAAGCGCTCCTGGTCGGCGAGCTCCGGGTTGCCGATGACTTGAACGAATCGCTGATACATCTTGTCGTTGGTGCAGGCGATGGCCACCCACTTGCCGTCGCCGGTGGGGTAGTGGCTGTGGGGTACCGAGCTGTCGGTTTCCGTGCCGTTGCGTTCGCGCACGTATCCGGTCTTGCTGTAGACGGCGGCCAGCTCGTCGAGAAAACGGAATATGCCGTCGTGCAGCCCGATATCGATGTACTGGCCGCGACCGCTCTTGTCCCTGGCGCGCAGGGCCAGCAACACGCCGTAGGCGCCGTAGAGACCGCTGAGGTAATCGGCGAGGGTGGTGGAGCCGGCAATGAGCGGCGGCGTGTCCGGCTGCCCGGTGAGGTAGGAAAGCCCGGCGTAGGCCTGGGCGATGCGCGCGAATCCGGGAAGATGGTGCTTCGGTCCTTCCTGCCCGTAGGCCGACACCCGCAGCATCACCAGGCCGGGATTGATCTCGCGCAAAGTCTCGAAGCCGAGTCCCCAACGCTCCAGGGTGCCGGGGCGGAAGTTCTCCATCACCACGTCGCTGTCGGCCACCAGGCGCTTGAACAGCTCCGCGCCCTTGGGATGCTTCAGGTCCAGGGTGATACAGCGCTTGTTGCGGGCGTCGTTCAGCCACCAGTAGGTGTCACCGGCGTCACTCTCGGTGCCCAGCTGGCGCAGGGAGTCGCCGACGCCCGGTTTCTCGATCTTGATGACGTCGGCGCCGAATTCCGCGAGACAGGCGGCGGCAAAGGGCGCCGCCACGAAGGTGGCGATGTCGAGAATACGAATACCGTCCAGGGGTGCAGCAGTTTGATCCATGGAACAACCGAAAACACGATCAGTGGGTGCAGGGGGAAAACTAACAGTTTCACCGAATAGGATACAATCGAGAATCGCTGATTCCACCGCCGCGTCCCGCGCCCGGGACGCGGCCACGAGGCTGATACCCGATCACGCGACAGGCAGACCCACCACGGTTGCGCTCAACAGTGACGCCGGCGACGCAATGAGCCGGGCTGATTTCCTGCTGCGTCTCACCAAGGCGCTCGCCATCGGCACCGCCGGTGGTGCGCTGTTCTTTGCCTTGAATATGCCCCTGGCCTGGATGATGGGCGCCATGGTGCTGACCACCTTGGCGGCGCTGTTCGGCGTCTCACTGCATGTCCCCGGCCGTCTTCGGGCCGTGATGGTCGCTATTCTCGGGGTGTTGCTGGGCAGCACCTTCACGCCGGAAGCGTTGGACAGGGTGCTCGAGTGGCCCATCACGCTGGCGAGCCTGGTGCTCTATCTGGTGGTGGTTACGGGCATGCTCTCGTCTACTTCCGGCGGATTATGGGCTTCGACCCGGCCACCGCCTACTTCTCGGCGACCCCGGGAGGACTCAACGAGATGGTCATCGTCGGCCGCGCCATGGGCGGTGACGATCGCGCCATCGCGCTGGTGCACGGCGCGCGCATACTGCTGGTGGTGCTCACCCTGCCCTTCTGGTTTCGCTATGCCTACGGCGTCGGCAGCGCCGGTGGCGGCGCCGGCACCGGCACCCTCGCGGGCTTGGGCTGGCTCGACGGCAGCGTGCTGGTGGCCTGCGCCATCGTCGGCCCCATCATAGGCAAGCTCCTGCGGCTTCCCGCCTACCGGCTGGTGGGACCGATGCTGGCCAGCGCCGCCGTGCACATCGCCGGCCTCACCGGGTCGGCGCCGCCCATGGAGCTGGTGGCAACGGCCCAGGTCGTGATCGGTTCCGCCATCGGCGCACGCTTTGCCGGGTCGCCGCTCAAGTGGGTGCTCAAGATCATTGCCGCGTCCATCGGCTCCACCTCCCTGATGCTGGGCGCGACGCTGGCCTTCGCGTGGGTACTGGCGCCGTTGTCCGGAATTCCCTTTGCCCCCATCGTCCTGGCATTCGCCCCCGGCGGGCTCGCCGAGATGAGCCTCATCGCTCTGGCGCTGGGGATCGAGACGGCCTTCGTCGCCACTCATCACGTGGCCCGCATAGCGATGATCGTCATCGCCGCCCCGCTGGTCTTCCGCAAGGCGGGAATCAAGAAACCGCCTACTTCCCCTTGAAGGTGGGACGCCGTTTGGCGGCGAAGGCGGCTTCCGCCTCGCGATGGTCTTCGCTCAGCCACAGATCCGCGAAGTCATCCTCGGCCAGGCGCCGTGCCTCGTCCCGGGGTAGACAATAGGCGCCGGACAGCACGCGCTTGGTGGCGGCGAGGGAAAGCGGCGCGGCCCGGGCGAGCCGTTCCACCAGCGCCAGGGCGGCTTCCACCACCGGCATGTCGTCGCAAATCCGGTTGATCAGTCCGAGGCGACGGGCTTCCTCGGCATCCACCGGCTCGCCGGTGGTGAGAAGATATAAGGCGTTGGCGTAGCCGCAATTTCGAGTAAGTCGTTCGGTGCCGTGCCATCCGGGCATCAGTCCCAGATGCACATAGGGAAAGCCGATGGTCGCGGCGGTCGCCGCGAGGCGTAAGTCGCAAGGGAGCATGAGCTCGGCGCCACCGCCCATGGCGATGCCGTTGACCGCCGCGATGACCGGAAACGGGAACGCCTCCAGGCTAGCCAACAGACGGCGCGGGGGCTCGAAGGCGGATTTCAGCTGCTCGCGGGTAACGAGTTGCCGGTACTGCTTGATGTCGCCACCGGAGCTGAAGAACTTGTTGCCAGCGCCGGTGATGACGATGGCGACGAGCTCGCGTTCCCTCTCCAGGGTGTCGATGGCCTCATCGAGGGCCGTCGTGACCTCGGCGCTGATGGAGTTACCGGCGTGGGGGCGGTCGATAGTGAGCAACGCCGCCCGGCCGCGACGTTCCACATGCAGCACCTCAGATGACATCGGATTCCACCAACTGCGAGAAGAAAGGCGGCATAATACCATCGAGGCCGCCCCCCGAACCGGGCGCAATCCGACTGCGAGGTAGTCATGGAAGTTCCGAAATTCGTTAACGACTTGATGCAATCCATAGGGTTTCAGACCTGGGTATTGCAGGTGTTCATCGTCGTCTTTGTGACTCTGGTGCTGGTCTTCGTGCTGAAGCGCGTGCTCGGCCGCTTGCAGGCGAAGCTGGAGCAGACCAGCAACCCCTGGGACGACGCCCTTATCGCGGCGCTGCGAAAACCCGTGACTGCCGTCGTATGGATCGTCGGCATCGCATTCGCCATTCAGATTATCGAGAAAGAGACCCAGGCCGCCATCTTCGGCGCCATCGAACCTATTCGCGACGTGGGCATCATTGCCGCCATCAGCTGGTTTCTGGTGCGTTTCATCAAGCTCGCCGAAAAGAATCTGGTCGCTGCCAACGAAGCCAAGGGTAAAGAGACAGACCGCACCACAGTGGACGCCATCGCGAAGCTTCTGCGCCTGTCGGTGATGATTACGGCCACGCTGGTTGCGCTGCAGACCTTAGGATTCAGCGTCTCCGGCGTGCTCGCCTTCGGCGGCATCGGCGGCATTGCTGTCGGCTTCGCGGCCAAGGATCTGCTGGCGAACTTCTTCGGCGGACTGATGATCTATCTGGATCGCCCCTTCGCCCCAGGCGATGTGATTCTTTCAGCGGATCGGGACATCGAAGGCACCGTGGAGGAAATCGGCTGGCGGTTGACGCGCGTTCGCGCCTTCGACAGCCGGCCCCTGTATATCCCCAACTCCGTATTCACCAACATCGTCGTGGTGAATTCGTCGCGCAGGGAATCCCGGCGTATTTACGAAACCATCGGCGTTCGCTACGACGACGCCGCCAAGGTGGGCGTCATCGTGAAGGACGTCACCGAGATGTTGAACTCCCATCCGGAAATACAAACCGACAGGACGCTGATGGTGAACTTCACCGCCTGCAGCGCGTCGTCGCTGGATTTCTTCATCTACTGCTTCACGCGCACCGTCGTGTGGGCCGAGTTCCACCAGGTCAAGCAGGACGTGCTCCTGAAGATCCTGGACATCGTCGAAAGCCACGGTGCCGAAGTGGCTTTCCCCACGACGACAGTGCACGTTCCCGACGGCATCTCTGCGCTGATACGAGATGCAGACGGCGAGGCCGCGGCGACCAGCGGCTGAATTGTGACGCAATCGACACCCCATCTCTCGCCAGGCCACCGGGCTTGCCGTACTCTTTACTTATACTGTGTCAGGCCGATACCGCGTCAAGGAACCGTCCGTGAATCTTCTTGCCATTGAGGCGTGGTATCGATGAGCGCCTTTCGTCTGCCCACACCAAGGCATGCCGTATCCCAACCGGGCGCCGCCCTGAATGGTATCGTCGCCCAGGCCAGCCAGGTGATTCTGGGGAAAGAGCAGGAGATCCGCCTGGCCCTCACATGCCTCATCGCCCGCGGCCATCTGCTCATCGAAGACATACCGGGAGTCGGCAAGACGACCCTGGCCCACGTGCTGGCGAGAATTCTCGGGCTTTCTTTTCAGCGTGTTCAGTTCACCAGCGACCTGCTGCCGGCGGATATTCTCGGCATCTCCGTCTACGATCGCCGTACCGGCAGCTTTGAATTTCATCCTGGTCCGATTTTCACTCAGCTGATGCTCGCCGATGAGATCAACCGCGCGACGCCGAAGACCCAGAGTGCGCTTCTGGAAGCCATGGAGGAGCGCCAAGTGAGTCAGGACCGGGTGACCAGGAAGCTGCCGGAACCCTTCTTCGTGATCGCGACCCAGAACCCCTCCCACAGCGTCGGCACCTTCGCGCTGCCCGAATCCCAGCTCGATCGATTTCTCATGCGCATCAAGCTCGGCTACCCGGATCCGAAATCCGAGCGCGCGCTGCTGCGCGGACGCGACCGGCGCGAGCTGGTGGATGCCCTGGAGCCGCAACTCGCCGTCTCCGAGCTTATAGATATTCAGCAGCAGGTGGAGGCGGTGCACATGTCGGATGCGCTGCTGGACTATCTCCAGGATGTCATCGCCGTAACCCGCAGCGCACAGGAGTTCGGACCCGGACTTTCGCCCCGTGCGGGGCTGGCGCTGTTGCGCTGTGCACAGGCCTGGGCATTCATGGAAGACCGCCGCCACGTGCTCCCCGAGGACCTGCAGGCGGTACTACCGAGTGTCGTCAATCATCGTCTGCGCCAGGGGGCGACTGACCCGGAGGAGCTGCTGGGCCAAGTGCCGATCCCGTGACATGGACACCGGGCCGAGTGCGGGTTTCCTGCTGCGCTTTCGTCGAATCTACATCCTCCCCACGCGCCAGGGCATGATCTTCGCGGGCGCCGTGTCGGTCATGCTTCTCGGCGCTATTAACTACGGCAACGCGCTGGGCTATGTGCTCAGCTTCATGCTGGTGGGCGTGAGCCTCGTTTCCATGTTGCACGCGGTGCGCAATCTGGCCGGACTGCGGGTGACGAACGAGGATCTCAGTCCGGTGTTCGCGGGTGACACGGCGCGCTTCGCTCTGCGTGTGGACAATCGTGGACAACGTCGACGCTTCGGCTTGCTGGCCCGCCTGGCCGCCGGGCAGAACCGTGACCGCGAGATCGAGCCGGTGGTGCACTTCGGTCTGGCCGCCGACAGCGTAAAGCGCATCGAGCTGCAGGCCATCGCTTCCCGGCGCGGATGGTATTCACCCGGGCAGGTGGTTATGGCGACGCGTTTTCCGTTCGGATTGTTCCGCGCCTGGTCGCGAATCGAAATCGGACTGCGTTGCCTGGTGTATCCGCGCCCGGACGGTGACCAGGCTCCGCTCGAGCATGAGCCCGAGTATCTCAGTGAACAGGGCACGCGCGGAAAAGGCGAGGACGAGTTCTCGGGGCTGCGTGACTACCAACCGGGAGACTCCGCCCGCCGCGTGCACTGGAAGGCCGTCGCCAGGGACCAGGGAATGCCGGTAAAAATCTTCAGCGGCGGAACTTCCGGGGTGATCGTGCTTCGCTGGCAGGATGTGATCCACGGCGACACCGAGGCGCGGCTTTCCCAGCTCTGCCGGTGGGTTGTCGACTGCCACGGGCAGGGTCTGCGCTTTGGCCTCAGCCTGCCGGGAGTCGACATCCCTGCCGACGGCGGCGAGCTGCACCGGCGCCGATGCCTGGAGGCGCTGGCACTGTACGAAGGTCCGCCGGAGCAGTGATGCGCGTAAATCCGGAAACCCGCCATTGGACTCTGACGCCGGAGCGCACGCTGTGGATTACCGGGTGCCTGGCGTTGGTGGTGATTCCCCATGGGGCGCGCATTCCCGCCTGGGTGCTGGCGAGCTTCGCCGCACTGGCGGGCTGGCGGGTGGCAAATGCCATGCGCGGTGTGCCGCTGCCGTCCAAGTGGCTGGTGATCGCCTTGAGCGCCACCATGCTCACGGCTGTATACGCCGGTTACGGGACCCTGTTGGGCCGCGATGCCGGGGTCGCCCTGCTGGTAGTGCTGGCGGGAATGAAGTTGATGGAAAGTCGACGGCTGCGCGACGCCTACGTGCTGAGTGCGCTGGGCTATTTCCTCGTCATCACCAACTTTCTCTACTCGCAATCCATATTTACCGGCGTTTACATGCTGGCGGTGGTTCTGGTCATGACCGCCACGCTCATCGCTTTCAGCACCGTGGGCGGCGAGCTGGCCCCACGGGCACGATTGCGCATGGCCGCCGGCATGCTGATCCAGGCGGCACCCATCATGCTGGTCCTGTTCTTTCTGTTTCCGCGACTGCCGGGCCCCCTTTGGGGTCTGCCCCGGGACGCCCACGGTGCCGTCAGCGGGCTGAGCGAAAGCATGTCGCCGGGTCGCATCAGCCGTCTGTCGCTCTCGGATGCGGTGGCTTTCCGGGTCACTTTTCAGAGTAAGGCGCCGGCGCCGAACCAGCTTTACTGGCGCGGTCCGGTATTGTGGCACACCGATGGTCGGGAATGGACAGCCGGCCAGCCGGCACGCAGCTGGCGGGCCCAGTACGCCGAGCTGCTGGGTGAGCCGGTGGACTACACCATCACCATCGAGCCCCACCAGCAATTCTGGCTGTTTGCCCTGGAAGTACCGACGACAATCCCGCTGGGCGCCCAGATGACCCAGGACTTTCAGCTGCGAACGCCAAAGCCCGTGCGCACGCGAAGACGCTACCAAGTGCGCTCCTACCCCGGGGCGCGCCTTTCCAGATCCTCCATCGAAGAGCAGTCGGCGGCCCTGGCTTTGCCGCCCGGCATGCATCCCAGGGCACGCGCCCTGGCGGCCCGGTGGCGTGCGGAGCTCCGGGACGACGATGCCGTCCTGGCCCGGGCTCTTGCGTACTTCAGCCAGCAACCCTTCGTTTACACGCTGACTCCGCCGTTGCTGAAAAACGATCCGGTGGACGAATTCCTGTTCGACACTCGCAGCGGCTTCTGCGAGAGCTACGCGTCGAGCTTCACGGTGCTCATGCGCGCCGCCGGCATCCCGGCGCGGATTGTTACCGGCTATCAGGGTGGCGAGTTCAACCCCCTGGGTGATTACCTGATCGTCCGTCAGCGCGATGCCCACGCCTGGACCGAGGTCTGGTTGAGCGATCGCGGCTGGGTGCGTGTGGATCCCACCGGCGCCGTCTCACCCAATCGCATCCAACTGGGCATGGATGCCGCCATCCCGCCTGTCATGGGGCCGGCGGGCCTGGATCTGCCCTCTCAAGGGCCCCTTTGGGAGACCTGGCGTCGCTGGCGCCACGGCATCGACGCCCTGAAGAGCGGCTGGAACGACTGGGTGCTGGGGTACGGCCCCCGCCGGCAACACGAGCTGCTGGCATTGTTCGGGGCGAACGCCGGGGATTTGGGTGGCCTTTTCTTGAGCATGCTCGCCATGGTGGTTGCCATGCTCGGGCTTCTCGCCCTGTGGCTGGCGCGGCGCCGGAAGGTTCCCACAGACTCGACGGCGAGGATTTATCGCCGCTTTTGCGCCAAGCTGGCCCGGGCCGGAGTGGCCCGGCGGGCATCCGAAGGACCTCTGGATTTCGCCGCCAGGGTGGTGGCGGCGCGACCACAGCTGCGCGAGCCGGTGGAAAGCATTACCGGTATGTACGTGGCGCTGCGCTACGCCGGCGGCCACATGCCTGAGGGCGAACTGAAGCGCGCCGTACGCGCCTTTCGCCCACACTGAGACAGCCTGAGCGCCGACGAAGACGCTTATCGCCTGCTATACTTTTTCGCTGTCGATGCTAGGAAGTTCTGTTATGCGTTCGATCCTGGTGATGAATGCCAAAGGCGGTTCTGGAAAGACCACCCTTGCCACCAACCTCGCGTCTTACTACGCGATCGAGGGCCACGAGGTGGCGCTGGTGGACTACGACCCCCAGTTCTGCGCCCTGGATTGGCTGGAGGCGCGCCCCCAGGGTCGGCCGAAGATCACCGGCATCGAAGGCCTGAAGAAGGGCGCGCGGGTCCCGCGCAGCACCGACATCGTCATCCTGGACGCACCGGCGGCTACCCACGGGCGCCCGGTCACGGAGCTTCTGAGCCGGGCCCAGACCTGCATCATCCCGGTGATCCCCTCCACCATCGACTTGAACGCCGCGGCGCGTTTCATCGACGAGCTGACGGAGCTCGGCCGGGTACTCAACCGCAAGGTTCGGGTGGCGACGGTGGCCAACAGGATCCGTGAGAACTCCCCGGGGCACTTCGAGATCGAGGAGTTTCTGGAAACCACCAAGCTGCCGGACGGGCGCAAGCTGCCGTTCGTGGCCTGCCTGCGCAACAGCATCAACTACTCCCACGCGGCAGACCGCGGGCTCGGCATCTGGGAGATAGCGCCGTCGAAAGTGGCCCACGATGTCGAGATGTGGGCGCCGCTGATTTCCTGGCTCGGCAGCAAGGCAAGCCGCCCCCAATAACTCTCCCGGCAGTCTTGCCGGCCACCAGGCGTCACCCGACCGGGCGTTTCCGGTAGAAGTAAAAATCCGCCAGGGAGCCCTGCGCGTCCGGCGCACTCTGGGGATATCTGTTGGCAAGGTGTTCGGTCAGCGTCCAGTGAGGCATGTTGGCGTCCACCCAGTCGGTAAACATTCTGTGCCGGACGTGCCGCGCCTGCCCCGGTTCCTGGTGTTCCGAGTTGCTGGAGTAGACGATAACGAAGCGCTCGGCGGCGGCGAACAGCGTTTTCATGTAGGACGCGTAAGTCTCATCCTCGACCAGGTGGTAGACGACATCCAATGACAGGGCCAACTGTGCGCTCTGGCCGGCGTACTCCTCCATGAGCAGAAAGCGTTTGCTGTCGTCACCCCTGAAGATATCCCGGCACAGCTCCACGGCCCGGGGGCTGACATCGAATCCGGTGTAGTCGGGGTAGTTGGCCAGCCGCAGCTGATTGCCGTCGCCGCAGCCGAACTCCATGACACTGTCGATGCGGTTGTCTGCCACGAAGGCGTTGATAACCTCCGCCTTGAACTCGGCAAGCTCGTTGTAGGAGCCGGCGCCGGATGTGCGGCCGGCTTCGTATCGTTCGATCCAGTATTGCTCGGACCCCTGAAACGGACTTCCGGCCAGCCATCTCTTTGCTTTTTTCGCCAGGCGCCGCAGCATAAAGCCTATTGTCCAACAGTGGGTCGCCCTTGACTAATCTCCGGCTCTTCGACACATTCACGCGGCCATTGAGTTACCACATAGACATAGAACCCAGCGGCCACCAGCTGGACGCGAGGCCTGACGAGAGCGTGCTGGACGCGGCACTTCGCCAGGGCCTCGCCCTTCCCTATGGTTGCCGCAACGGGGCCTGCCGGTCCTGCAAAGGCCGCATCCTCCAGGGCCGGGTCGAGTACCCGGAAGGAACTCCCAAATCCCTGACCTCCCTGGACACGGCCCAGGGGTTCGCACTTCTGTGCATGGCGCGTGCCACCAGCGATCTGCGCATAGAGGTGGAGGAGATCGACTCCGAGCAGAAGATCGTGGTGCGCAACCTGCCCTGCCGGGTGTCCGGAAAACGCCAGCTCGCCCACGACGTGGTCGGCCTGGAGCTCGCGCTGCCGGCATCCGAACGCCTGCAGTACCTGCCCGGCCAATACCTGGACGTGCTGCTGCGCGACGGTCGGCGGCGCGCGTTCTCCCTGGCCAACGCGCCCCGGGAAGACGATCGCCTGGAGCTGCAGATTCGCCACGTCCCCGGCGGCACTTTCTCCGAGTACGTATTTCACCATCTCAAGGAGCGCGCGCTGCTTCGTCTCAGGGGGCCGCTGGGCAGCTTCTACCTGCGCAGGCAAGATCCCGGACCGATCATTCTGATGGCCGGTGGAACCGGGTTCGCGCCCATCAAAGCCATTGTCGAGGGAGCGCTGGCCGACGGCTTCGCGGGCAAAATCCACCTTTACTGGGGCGTTCGCGCGCGCCGGGATCTCTATATGCACGAGTTGGCCGAAGGCTGGGCATCCAGACACGACGGCTTGGCGTACACGCCGGTGCTCTCGGAGCCGCTGCCCGAAGACCAGTGGTCCGGGCGCAGGGGATTCGTCCACGAAGCGGTGCTGGCGGATTTCGCGGATTTTTCGCCCTTCACCGTCTACGCCAGCGGGCCGCCGATCATGGTGAAGACCGGGCGAGAGAGCCTCGTCAACCGCGGTCTGGACCCTGCCCGCTATCACTCGGACTCCTTCGACTACGCCTACGAGACAGGCCACGACGCCACCTGATCTGTCGCTCCTTTCGCCTAGCCTGTATTCTTTGCCGATCCGACCAGACCGTTACGGATCCATGGACGAACGCTATTTTCCAGACCAAGTCGAGACCCTGGCGCAACGCCACTGGGAGGAATCGGGTGTGTTCCGGGTCAGCGAGGACCCGAGCAAAGAGAAATTCTACTGTCTCTCCATGTTCCCCTATCCCAGCGGCCGCCTGCACATGGGACACGTGCGCAACTACACCATTGGCGACGTCATCAGTCGCTATCAACGCATGCAGGGGAAGAATGTCCTGCAGCCCATGGGCTGGGATGCGTTCGGACTGCCGGCGGAAAATGCCGCCATGCAGAACAATGTTCCGCCGGCCAAGTGGACCTACGAGAACATCGACTACATGCGCGGCCAGCTCAAACGCTTGGGATTCGCTTACGACTGGGACCGGGAACTCGCCACCTGCGATCCTGAATACTACCGCTGGGAGCAGTGGCTGTTTACTCGGCTGTTCAAAAAGGGGCTTCTGTACAAGAAAAACGCCGAGGTCAACTGGGATCCGGTGGACCAAACCGTGCTCGCCAACGAGCAGGTGATCAACGGCCGGGGCTGGCGCTCCGGCGCGGTCATCGAGCGCCGCGAGATCCCCCAATGGTTTCTTGCCATCACAGCCTTCGCCGAGGATCTGCTGACCGCCATCGACGACCTGGACGGTTGGCCCGACGCGGTGCGCACCATGCAGCGCAACTGGATCGGGCGGTCCGAGGGCGTGGAGATCGATTTCCCCCTGGCCGACGGAGGCGAAAGCCTGCGGGTTTATACGACACGCCCGGACACCCTGCTGGGCGCCACCTATATGGCGGTGGCCGCGGGCCATCCGCTGGCCAGCGCAGCCGCGGCGAGCAACCCGCAAGTCGCGCGCTTCATCGAGGACTGCCAGCGCATCGAGACTTCGGAAGCGGCCATGGAGACCATGGAAAAACGCGGCATGGCGCTGGGCTGCGACGCCATTCACCCTGTCAGCGGTGACAAGCTGCCGGTGTGGGTGGCCAACTTCGTGCTCATGAGTTACGGCACCGGCGCCATCATGTCGGTTCCCGGCCACGACCTGCGCGACCACGAGTTCGCCAGGAAGTACGACCTGCCCATCGTCCAGGTCATCGCGCCGGCTGACGGCAGCAGGGTGGACATTCAGGCCGAAGCTTATGTGAGTAAGGGTGTGCTGGTGAATTCCGGCGAATTCGACGGGCTCGAGTTCACGCAGGCATTCGCGGCAATCGCCGGGTGGCTGGAGGGTCGGGGTCGCGGCATCAAGACCGTCAACTACCGCCTGCGCGATTGGGGCGTCTCACGGCAACGCTACTGGGGCTGTCCGGTGCCCATCATCCACTGCCAAGCCTGCGGCGCGGTGCCGGTGCCCGATGAGGATCTGCCCGTGCGTCTTCCCGAGGACGTGCAGGTGGATGGCGTGGTGCCGCCGCTCAGCCAGCTCCCGTCCTTCTACGAGACCAGTTGCCCGGAATGCGGCGCACCGGCCAGGCGCGAGACCGACACCCTGGACACATTCGTCGAGTCCTCCTGGTATTTCGCGCGTTTCGCCAGCCACGATTGCGACGCCGCCATGCTGGACCAGCGCGCGGCTTACTGGCTGCCCGTGGATCAGTACGTCGGCGGCATCGAGCACGCTATCCTGCATCTACTCTATTCGCGATTTTTTCAGCGCCTGATGCGTGACGAAGGGTTGATTCCACTCACCGAGCCCTTCGCCAACCTGTTGACTCAAGGAATGGTGCTGAAAGACGGCGCCAAGATGTCCAAGTCCAAGGGCAATACCGTCGATCCGGAAATACTGATCAAGAAGTACGGCGCCGATACCGTGCGCCTGTACATGATGTTCAGCTCGCCGCCTGAGCAAACCCTGGAATGGTCCGACACCGCCGTGGAGGGAGCGTTTCGATTCCTCAAAAAGCTCTGGAAGCTCACGCACCAGAATACCTGCCAGGGACTGGCGGCGATTGCGGACCCCGACAAGCTCAGCCCGGAGCAGCGCGAGCTGCGACGCCGCGCCCACGCCACCATCGTCAAGGTGGGGGATGATATCGGCCGCCGCTACAAGTTCAACACGGCCATCGCCGCCGCCATGGAGCTGGTGAATGCGCTCACCAGCTTCAAGGACGATTCACCCCGGGGACGCGGTGTCGCCAGGGAATGCCTGGAAATTATCGTATTGGTGCTGGCGCCCATCATTCCGCACATCTGCCACGCCCTCTGGCAGGCACTGGGCCACAGGGAAGAGATCATGGACACCCCCTGGCCGATACATGACCCGAAGGCAATCGCCAGCGACACAGTGGATCTGATCGTCCAGGTGAACGGCAAGAAGCGGGGCGAGATCCGCGTCGATCAGAACGCCGGCAACAAAGACATCGAGGAACAGGCACTCAACAACGCCAACGTCGCGCGTTTCGTCAGCGACGGCGTCAAGAAAGTCATCGTGGTACCGGGGAAACTGGTGAACATCGTCGTATGACGATGCGCTTTACACTGGTGGCGTTACTGGTGGCGTTACTGACGGCGGCACTGGTGTCCGCTTGTGGTTTTCGAGCCCGCGGCAGCGTCGCGCTTCCTGAAGACTTTCGAAACGTCTACCTGGATGCTCCCGTGGGCATCTCCGACGATCTTGCCGTCTTTCTGGACAGCGGCGGTGCCAGCCTGGCCAAGACCGGGGCGGAATCGGATGCAGTGATAAAGGTGCGATCCGAGAACTACCAGCAGCGGGTTGTGGCGGTGGACGCCGACACCGGTAAGGCGCGGGAATTCGAACTCCTTTACGCTCTGGACTTCTCGGTGCGCATGAAGGACGGGACCATGCTGGTGCCGTCGGAGCACCTGGTGATCAGACGCATCTTCATCTTCGACCCTACCGCCGTCGTCGGCGCCACCCGCAACGTGGCAGCCCTGCGCATAGACATGCAGCGCGATGCCGCCGAGCGAATCATCCGGGTGACGGAGGCTGCGCTGGGCAAATAGCACCATCGGTATGCGCTTGAGAATCGATCAACTGGACAAGCACCTGGAAGGCAGCCTCGCCTCCATCTATGTGCTCGGCGGCGACGAACCGCTGCAAATTCAGGAAGCCAGAGACGCCATCCGCGCCGCCGCCGGCAAGCAGGGCTTCGACGAGCGCGTGGTCTTGAGCGCCGAGACGGGTTTCGACTGGGGCACCTTCAGAGCACAGGCAGCCAGCTTGTCCTTGTTCGGAGACAAGCGGGTCATCGATCTCCGCCTGGTGAGCGGCAAACCCGGTGTCGACGGTGCACGCGCGCTCAAAGACTACGCATGCGATCCGCCGCAAGACAATTTGCTCCTGGTCACCATGGACAAATTCGACCGGGGCAGTGCCTCTACCCAATGGTACAAAGCGTTGGAGAAAGCGGGCGCCGCCATTCGCACCTGGCCGGTGGAGCCGCAACGCTTGAGCGGCTGGATCCGCCGCCGCGCCAATGCCCGTGGCCTGACGCTGTCCGCCGGCGCGGCGCAAGCCCTGGGCGAACGGGTGGAAGGTAATCTTCTCGCCTGCGCCCAGGAGATCGACAAGCTGCACCTGCTGCACGGCGAGGCGCGCCTGGATCTGGAGGATGTGCTGCACTCGGTCGCCGACAGCGCACGCTTCGACGTCTTCGATCTGGTGGACGCCTCACTGGCCGGCGACGGGGCGCGCAGTGTTCGCATACTGCACGGCCTGCGCGAAGAAGGCGTGGCGCCGCCGCTGGTGGCGTGGGCACTCACCCGCGAGCTTCGCAGCATCACCCGCATGGCCGGCGACATGGCGGGCGGCGCAGGCCTGGATCGGGTCATGGCCAGTCACCGGGTGTGGGACAAGCGCCGAGGACTCGTCGGCAGCGCACTTCGCCGCCACCCAGCGCCCGTGTGGCTGGACATCCTGGGCCAGGCAGCGCGCGCCGACCGAATCACCAAAGGCGGCGCCCCGGGCAATCCCTGGGACGCTCTCGAGAGGCTCGCTCTGGCCATGGGCGGGCTGATGCTGGGCCTGGGAAAACCGTATAATGCTATGTAATTATCATGGCAAGACCAGCAGACATCCTCCAGCCGGTAGACGACGTGGCTGCCTACATGCAGGCCCTGGGGCGGCACGCGCGCAGGGCCTCGACGGTGGTGGCGCGCGCCAGCACCGCGGACAAGAATGCCGCCCTGCTGGCTATTGCCGACGACATCGAAGCCCATAGCGCCGAGCTCGTACAGGTCAACGGTAAAGATCTGGAGGCCGCCCGCCGGCGGGATCTTGCCGACGCCCTGCTGGACCGCCTGGAGCTCGATGAGCAGCGTATCGCCGCCATGGCCAGGGGGCTTCGCGAGGTCGCGTCGCTGGCCGACCCGGTGGGAGAGATAAGCCACCTGGTAACGCGGCCGTCGGGGATCCAGGTGGGACGCATGCGTGTGCCCCTGGGGGTCATCGGCATGATCTATGAATCGCGCCCCAATGTGACCGCGGATGCCGCCGGTCTGTGCCTCAAGGCCGGCAACGCCACCATCCTGCGGGGCGGCTCCGAGGCAATCCACTCCAATAAGGCAATTGCCGACTGCATTCATCGGGGCCTGGCCCGGGCGGGACTGCCTGCGGAAACCGTGCAGGTGGTGGAGACCGTGGATCGCGCGGCGGTGGGCGCCCTCATCACCATGGACGACTATGTGGACGTGCTGGTGCCCCGGGGCGGCAAGAGCCTCATCGAACGGGTCAGCCGTGAGGCGACCATACCGGTGTTCAAGCATCTGGACGGCATTTGCCACGTCTACGTGGACGATCGCGCCGATTGCGACAAGGCTATTGCCATTGCCTACAACGCCAAGACCCAGCGCTACGGCACCTGTTGCACCATGGAGACGCTGCTGGTGGCCCGTGACATTGCCGGCCAAGTGCTGCCAACCCTGGCCGAGCAATACGCGGCGGCGGGGGTCGAACTTCGCGGTTGTGCCGAAACCCGCGCATTACTGAGCGACTGCAAGGCCGCCAGCGACGAGGATTGGGACACCGAGTATCTCGCACCAATCCTGTCCATACGCGTGGTCGCCGGCATCGACGAGGCCATGGATCACATACGCGAGCACGGCTCCCAGCACACCGACAGCATCGTCACCGATGACCTGGGGCGGGCCGGGCGCTTTCTGCGTGAGGTGGATTCGAGCTCGGTGATGGTGAATGCGTCAACACGCTTCGCCGACGGCTTCGAGTACGGACTCGGGGCCGAGATAGGCATCAGCACCGGCAAGCTGCACGCCCGCGGACCCGTGGGTCTGGAAGGACTCACCAGTCTGAAATATATCGTGCTCGGCGACGGTCACGTGCGCTGATGCGAGCACCGCCAGCGCGCAACCCCAGGGCCTGAGTGGCAGGCATCGGAATCCTCGGCGGCACCTTCGACCCCGTTCACTGCGGACATTTGCGGCTCGCCCTGGAAATACGCGAGCGATTGTCCCTGGACGCCGTGCGCCTGCTGCCCGCTTCCAATCCGCGACTGCGCGAGAAACCCCGCGCCGACGGATGGCAACGCCTGGAGTTTTTGAAGGCGGCGGTAGACGGCGTGCCCGGCCTGGAAGTGGACGCCCGGGAGCTGGACCGGGATGGGCCTACCTATACGGTGGACACATTGGAGTCCTTGCGGCAGGAATTTCCCGACACGGCGCTGGTGTTCATTCTGGGAATGGACAGTTTCCAGAGCCTGGACCGCTGGCACCGCTGGCAGGATCTTCCCGGTCTCGCCCACCTGGCAGTCGCCCACCGGCCCGGTGGTGTGCTTCCCGGCCCGGGCCCGGTCGCCGATTTGCTTGCCCGGCATCGATGGGCACGACGCCGCGACCCTGGCGGCGGCGCCTGCCGGCCGCATCATGATCTGCGAGCCACCGCTACTGGACATATCCGCGACCCGGATCCGCGCACTCTTTGCCGAGGGCCGCAGCATACGATTTCTGGTTCCCCACAAGGTGATCGAATTGATCAACCGCACCAGGTGCTACACACATGCAGAGTAAACGCCAGAGTAGAGGCCAGAGTAAAAGCTTGCGCCAACTTGCCGTCGACGCACTGGAAGATCTCAAGGCTGTCGATATCCTCGTGCTCGACGTTCGCGAGCTCAGTAACTTCACCGACTACATGATCATCGCCAGCGGGCGCTCGGCGCGACAGGTGGCGGCGCTGGCGGAGAACGTGGTCGTGAAAGCCAAGCAAGCCGGCGAGCCGCCCCTGGGAGTCGAAGGGATGCGTGGCGGCGAGTGGGTTCTGGTGGATCTGGGCGACGTGGTGGTACACGTCATGCAACCGGATGTGCGTGAATTTTATCAGCTGGAGAAGCTGTGGAGCAGTCGCGAGGTTCCCGAACAGAAATCACCGCGAGGTGTGGCCGGCTGAATGCGTGTCAAAGTGATTGCCGTCGGCACCCGCCTGCCCGGGTGGCAACAGCAGGGATTCCAGGAGTATGCCCGGCGCCTCCCGCGGGAGTGCGCCATGGAACTCACCGAGATCCCTCCTGCGTCCCGGGGCAAGGCCACGCCCACAAAGCAGGCGATTGAGAAAGAAAGCGATCGCTTGCTGGCGGCTGTGGCGAAGAACGACTACGTCATCGCCCTCGACCAGCCTGGTAGCCAGCACAGCAGCGAGGATTTGGCCGAACTTCTGGCAATCTGGCTCTCCCAGGGCAGGGATCTGGCGATGCTCATCGGCGGCGCCGACGGACTGTCGGATGCATGCCGAAGGCGCGCGGATCGGAGCTGGTCGCTGTCGGATCTGACCCTGCCCCACGGGCTGGTGCGGGTGCTGGTTGCGGAGCAGATCTACCGCGCCTGGTCGATCCTGCGCGGCCATCCCTATCACCGCGGCGAATGATTTATCTGGCGTCCCGATCGCCCAGGCGGCGTGAGCTGCTGAATCAGCTGGGCGTGAGCTTTCGAGTCCTGGATCTGGAGATCGACGAATCTGAGCTTACCGGTGAAACACCGGATACGCTGGTGCAACGCCTGGCGGTGCTCAAAGCCGAGGCCGGCCGGAGGTTGCTGAACAACGGCGGCGCGGATCTGGTGCTGGGCGCCGACACCATCGTCGTGCTTGGCAACCAGGTGCTGGGCAAACCCCGGGATGCGGCCCACGCCTGCGCGCTGCTCTTAGGCCTGTCCGGTTGCTGCCACCGGGTGCTGAGCGCGGTGGCGTTGGCGAGTGCCCACGGCACGCAAGCGCGCCTGAGCGAAAGCCGGGTGTGCTTCCGGCAACTGTCGAGGCAGGAATGCGAAGCTTACGCCGCCACCGGCGAACCCTTGGACAAAGCCGGCGGCTACGGCATCCAGGGGCGGGCCGCGGCATTCGTCAGCGATCTGCGGGGCAGCTATTCCGGTGTGGTGGGATTGCCGCTGTACGAGACGGCGGAATTGCTGCGCGAAGCGGGTGTTGTTCTGTTCCCCAGCTCTTATAGCCGATCCTTCAACGCGTAATAAAGCATGCCGGCCACCAGCAGCGGCTTGCGCAGCAATGCGCCGCCGGGAAAGCTCCTGTGCTGCAGATCGGCGAACACGTCGAAGCGCTCGACGCTGCCGGCCACCGCCTCCGCCATGAGGCGGCCGGCCAGTTGGCTGAGCACCACGCCGGAACCGGAGAAACCCTGAACGTAGAAGCCCGTGCTCCCCAAGCGTCCGAAGTGTGGCAATCGATCCATGGTGACCGCCAGTAATCCACTCCAGGCGTAGTCGATGCGGGCATCCCGAAGCTGCGGAAATACGCCGAGCATGTAACGCCTGACGAACTCTTTGATGTTCGCCGGCTCTTCGAAAGAATAGGTTTCGCCGCCGCCGAACAACAGGCGATGGTCGGCGGTAAAACGATAGTAATCCACCACGAACTTGGTCGCGCACACGCAGCAGTCGTCGCGGATCAGTTCACGGGCACGCTGCTCGCCCAGGGGCTCCGTGGCCAGCACGTGATTGGCGATGGGCATGATCTTCTTGCTGATGCGCGGCTCCACGTCTCCCAGGTAGGCATTGCCACAAAGCAGCACGTAGCGACTGCGCACCTGGCCTCCAGCGGTTTTTACCAACGGGGATAAGCCCCAATCCACGCGCTCCACCACCGAATTCTCGTAGAAGCGCACCCCCGCCGCCCGCGCCGCCGCCGCCATGCCGAGAACGAAGTTCAGGGGATGCAGATGACCGCCGCCAGAATCCATCCGGCCGCCGCAATACTGCTCACTGGCCACCGCCGCGCGCATCTGCGCCTGGTCGAGTAAGCGATAACCCTGATAGCCGTAGTGCGCGGACACGAGCTCCGCCTCCGCGGCAAGCTCCGGCAGAAATCGCCGGCGGGTGGCGGCCAGGAGATTGCCGCGCCTGTAATCGCAGGAAATCTGGTGACGGTGGATGCGCTGGGTGACGATATCCATGGCCTCTGCCGCCATGTCCCAGAGCATCCGGGTGCGCGGGACGCCCAAGCCCCGGCTCGAGCTCGATGACATCCTTGCGCAGTCCGGTACCCAGTTGCCCGCCGTTGCGGCCCGATGCGCCCCAGCCGATGCGTGCCGCCTCCACCAGCACCACATCGTAGCCCCGCTCCGCCAGATGCAGCGCTGCCGACACGCCGGTAAAGCCGCCGCCCACCACACACACATCGGCTTGCACCTCCCCCTCCAGATCCGAATGACGCGGATGCGGGTTGGCGCTGGCAGCGTAGTAGGAATCCGGGTGATGTGCGGAAAAGCCGGCGGTGTTCACTCTGCAGGGATGCGGATGTTCAGAATTGTGGTTTTTCCGGCTCCGCCTGGAAGGGAATCTCGATGATGACGTTGATGTCATTGGGTACGTCGTGACCGGAAGTGACGAGATTCAACGGCATGCGCGTTCCTGTGCTTCGAGCCCTGAGGCAGTATAGCAGCGGCGAAGATTGAGGAAGATGGCGATTTCCTCTATAGTTCGGCGGCTTCGCAGGGGCCGACCGGGAGACAAAAATGAGCTTTAACGCCCTCGTGCCGGTGATCTTCGGGATCGTCGGTTTGATCGTCGCCTATTTCATTTATCAGAAGGTTCGGGAGTACCCCGAAGGCGATCCCAAGGTCGTGGAGATCGGTGAGGAAATCCATCTCGGCGCCATGGTCTTCATGCGCCGCGAATACCAGATGCTGTCCTGGTTCGTGCTGGTGTTGTTCCTGATCCTGCTGTTCGCTCCGGGTCTGGGCTTTGGAACGGCCATGGCCTTCCTGGTTGGTGCGCTGACTTCCGCCGGCGCCGGCTACATCGGCATGAACACCGCCACCCGCGCCAACGTGCGCACCACCACGGCCGCCCACACCAAGGGACCGGCCGAGGCCCTGACCGTGGCTTTCTTCGGCGGCTCCATCATGGGCCTGGCGGTGGCATCCCTGGGATTGATCGGGCTCGGCACCCTTTATCTCTTCTTCGGCGGCGATCCGGAGACCGCCCACACCATCCACGGTTTCGGCATGGGTGCCTCCAGCGTGGCACTGTTTTCCCGCGTCGGCGGCGGCATCTTCACCAAGAGCGCCGACATCGGCGCGGATCTGGTGGGTAAGCTGGAGGCCGGTATTCCCGAGGACGATCCCTCGCAATCCCGGCGTCATCGCCGACAACGTCGGCGACAACGTCGGCGACGTGGCGGGCATGGGCTCGGACATCTTCGAGTCCTATTGCGGCGCCATGATTGCGACCATTGCCATGGCGTCCACCATGGCGGCGGATATCCTCGATCCCCTGGGTGAGCGGCAGGCCCTCATGTTCCTACCCCTGGCGCTGGCCTCGTTGGGACTGGTGTGCTCCATTTTCGGCATCTTCCTGGTGCGCCATTTCTCCGCCAAAAGCCCGGAGGTGGCACTGCGTATCGGCACCATCGGCGCCACCGTCGCGTTTATCGTTTTATCCTTCCTGGTCATCGTTGCCACCGGGGTTGCCGCCGCAGTCTGGGGCGCGGTCATCGTCGGCGCCTTCGGCGGCATCATCATAGGGCTGGTTACCGAGTACTACACCGCCGGCGGCCCGGTGCGCCACATCGCCAAGCAGGGTGAAACCGGTGCAGCGACGGTGATCATCGCCGGGCTCGCCATCGGCATGAAGTCGGTGGCCATTCCGTTGCTGACCATCTGCATGATCATCGCCGTCTCCACCCAGCTGGTGGGGCTTTACGGTGTCGGCATCGCCGCCGTCGGCATGCTCGCCACCGTCGGTATCACCATGGCCATCGATGCTTACGGGCCGGTGGCGGATAACGCCGGCGGCATCGCCGAGATGGCCGGCCTGGGGCCGGAGACCCGCGCCATCACCGATTCCCTGGACGAGCTGGGCAACACCACCGCCGCTATCGGCAAGGGCTTCGCCATCGGTGCCGCGGCGCTGGCGGCGCTGGCTATCATCACGGCCTTCGTCGAGACCGTGGCTTCGCACATTCCCGAGCTTTTCCCTGGAGCTCACCGACCCCATGGTGCTCATCGGCCTGCTGATGGGCGGCATCCTGCCGTTTCTCATCGGCGCCATGACCATGGAGGCGGTGGGTGATGCGGCATTCGACATGATCAACGAGATCCGGCGTCAGTTTCGTGATATTCCCGGCCTGCTGGAAGGAAAGGCCAAGCCGGACACGGCGCGCTGCATCGACATCGCGACCACCGCGGCCCTGAAAAAAATGGTGCCGCCGGGGGTGGTGGCGGTGGCGGCCCCCTGGATCGTGGGCCTGGGCCTGGGGCCGGAGGCTCTGGGCGGGCTGCTTGCCGGTGCTCTGCTGGGCTGCGTGCTGCTGGCCCTGACCATGGCCAACGCCGGCGGTGCCTGGGACAACGCCAAGAAGTACGTGGAGAAGGGCCATCACGGCGGCAAGGGATCCGATACCCACACGGCGACCGTGGTAGGCGACACGGTCGGCGATCCTTTCAAGGACACTTCCGGGCCGTCCATGAACATTCTCATCAACGTGATGGCCATCGTCAGTCTGGTCATCGCACCGATATTGGTATGAGCGATATTACAACTCGAACACGGTATTGAGCTTCTTCTCTACAGCTTCGTTGCGTAGCGTCACGTAGTCCGGCAATCCGAGCTTGTAAGGCGGATAGTCCTCACCCTGGATGAGCGGCAGCAGGTAGCGGCGACAGGCTTCGGTAATTCCGAAGCCATCGTCGCTGATGTATTCCCGGGGCATTTTCTTTTCGACGTTGGCCACGTCTTCCAGGTTCGCGGTGCCCACCTCCCACTGGTAAGGATCGTCGGATGTGCGCACGATGATGGGCATCACCGCGTTCCTGCCCTGCACCGCCAGCTCCACGGCGGCACGGCCAAGCGCATAGGCCTGCTCCACGTCGGTTGCCGACGCGATGTGCCTGGCCGCTCGCTGCAGATAGTCGGCCACCGCCCAATGATACTTGTAACCCAGCCGATCTTTGACCAGTTGGGCGATCATGGGCGCGACGCCACCGAGCTGCGCATGACCGAAGGCGTCTTTGGTGCCGGTTTCGGAAAGAAATTTGCCTTCCGCGTTGCGCACGCCTTCTGATACCACGATGGCACAGTAGCCGTTCGCGTCCACCGACTCTTTTACTCTGGCGAGAAAGCGCTGTTCATCGAATACGACCTCTGGAAACAGGATCACCTGGGGCGCGTCGCCCGCGCGCTCCGCAGCCAGTCCGCCGGCGGCGGCTATCCAACCGGCATGCCTGCCCATCACTTCGAGAACGAAGACCTTGGTCGAGGTAAGCGCCATGGAAGCGACATCGAACGCAGCTTCTCGAATCGACACCGCCACGTACTTGGCGACGGAACCAAAACCCGGGCAGTTGTCCGTGATCGGTAGATCATTGTCCACTGTCTTTGGAATCCCGATACTGACGATTGGGTAACCGTGTGTGTCGCCGATCTGGGATACCTTGTAGGCCGTATCGGCGGAATCGCCACCACCGTTGTAGAAGAAGTAACCGATATCGTGGGCCTTGAACACTTCGATCAGGCGCTCGTACTGAGAGCGGCTCTCTTCCAGGCCCTTCAGCTTGTAACGACAGGATCCAAAGGCGCCGGCCGGTGTGTGGCGCAGCGCCGCAATGGCCTCGTCGCTCTCCCGGCTGGTGTCGATGAGATCCTCGGTCAAGGCCCCGATGATGCCGTTGCGGCCCGCATAGACTCTGGCGATGACCTCCGGGTGCCGGCGTGCGGTCTCGATGACGGCTGCCGCGGTGGCATTGATTACGGCGGTGACACCACCGGACTGCGCGTAAAAGGCATTTTTTGCCGTGCTCATGAGGTCCCTCTTCAGGCCGGTCCCCGGCCCGGTCGATACTGTATATTACGGGTAGTTGCAGGGATCCTAACGAGCGCCCTTGTATCAGTGCAAATTCGCCTCAATATTCCGTATTTGGCAATGGTATTGAGTCCAGAGGTTTCGATTTCGTGACCACGGCCCCGGCACAGACCGAGTGCAGAGCCTCAGGCGAGAGCCGGCGAAACGGCCGTCGGATCTGGCCGCGAGTCCGGCGGGCGCTCACCACCGGCGCCCTGTGCGCGGCGCTGCCTTTGGCCGCCGGCGGGCAGAATGAACTCCCGGATTTCGGCGATGCCGCCAGCGCCACCTTTTCCCAAGCCGACGAGCGCGAAATCGGTGCTCTGATCATGCGCCAGATCCGCGCCCAGCTGCCTGTCGTCAACGATCCGGAAATCGAAAGCTACATTCAAAATCTCGGCTACGCCCTGGTATCCAGTATCAGCCGGGGCACGACGGATTTTCACTTTTTCGTCATCGCTGACACCACCATCAACGCTTTTGCTCTTCCCGGCGGCTATATCGGCGTCCACTCCGGGTTGATCACGAGTAGCGATTCCGAAAGCGAGCTTGCTTCGGTGATGGCCCACGAAATCGCGCACGTCACCCAGCGCCATATCGCGCGCGGCATCGCCGCCGCCGAAGGCACCCAGTACGCCACGCTGTTGGCAGTGATTGCAGGAATCCTGATCGGGACACAGAACAGCCAGGCCGGGCAGGCGGCGATAGCCGGCGCTTCCGCCGCAGGTGCGCAATCCCAGCTCAACTTTACCCGGACAAATGAAAAAGAGGCTGACCGCGTCGGCATCGCCATGCTGGCCAAGGCGGGTTACGACCCCCGCGCCATGCCGACATTTTTCGAGAAACTGGACCGCGCATCGCGCTACTACAGCCGCCCGCCGGAGTTTCTATCCACTCACCCCGTGACGACGTCACGTATAGCCGACAGCCGTGGCCGTGCGGAGCAATATCCCTACAAGCAATATGCCGACAGCACCACCTTTGGGCTGACGAGAGCAAAACTAAGCGTCCTGACGACCAACAACCCCGCTCGCCTTCTGGCCGGCTACGACGCGGAGTTGAAAGAGGAGGGTACGGGCGACCGCAGCCCGACTCTCTACGGCCGCGCACTGGTGCTGACCAGGTTGGGGAAGACCGAAAGGGCGAACGAGGAGCTGCGCAAGCTCATAGCGGCCCACCCGGAACGCGTCCGATTCCGGGTGGCGCTTGCCAAGCAGCAGCTCGTGTCCGGAGACACCGAACAGGCACTGGCAACCTACCGTGACGCCTACGGATTGTTCCCGGACAGCAAGCAAGTGGTACGCGCTTATGTGGATGCCTTGCTGCGTAACGATGAAAGCGAGAGGGCGCTGGTGATTTTGGACGACTACTCGCGTCTCTACGCCAAGGACGCGGCACTCTATCGACTCGAGGCTGAGGCGTTCAGATTGAACGGTAAGGTATTGAGCAGCCGCATGGCGTTGGCAGAATACTACTATCGAACCGGCGAACTGAACGGTGCGATACACCAGTTGCAACTCGCGAGCAATGAGCCGGATGGGGGCTTTTATCAAAGCTCCAGGCTGGACGCGCGCTTGAAGGAGTTGAAGGCCGAAAGAGACTTTCTCATGCGCCACTGAACTACCTGGGAATCGGCTTCCTCCTTGAGGAAGGAAGATTTTTTGACCTGGCCGTCCCATTCTGGGAAAAGAACCCCTAGGCTGCGTATCTCTTGGGAGCCTCGGCATCTATCCAGTGACCAGCATCGCGATCAACTCCGGAATTCTCGGCTCACCGCGTGCTGCGCGCGAAATGTCGCATGCAGAGCGCGAGCTGGCGTTCGACGATAAGCGCGCCTGTGTCGATCGCCGCAAGCGGCATCCACTTCTTACGGATTGGCGGTGGGGTTACCGTGGAAGACGGAAGAGCCTGAGGCGCAACGCCGATAGTCACAGAACCCACGCGATTCTCGACTGGTACCATCCCAGCCTGTTGTTCTTCGTTCTCGCCACCTACGTGTTGAGCGGCATCGACGCGGTGCTGACACTCACACTGCTGGATTTCGGCGTTGCCAGAGAGGCGAACCCGTTCATGAATCTGCTGATCGCCGAGGACGTACGCCTGTTCGCCGGCGTGAAGGCACTGGTTACCGGGGTAGGGCTGGTGTGCCTGACCGCGTACTCGAATCAATGCCTATTCACCAGACTTCGCGTTGATCGGCTTATCTACGCATTGTTCGTGATTTACTCACTACTCGTCATCTATGAAATTCGGATGCTGAAGATAGCCGAATCGACAGGCTGGTCGATTTAGCCGATTCTAGTCAGCCTCGTACACCGGGGTTCGCCACTGCGGATGGTCGTCGCTCTCGCCTCTGACGATACTGAAGAATCGCTCCTGCAACTCGCGCACCACGGGGCCCACTTCGCCGGTACCCACGTCCAGCTTGTCGATTGCCACCACCGGTGTGATCTCCCACGCGGTGCCGCAAAAAAAAGCCTCTTCTGCTGCCGCGAGCTCACTGCGATCGATATCGCGTTCCTGGGTTTCGAAGCCGGCTTCCCGGAGCAGCTCGAGCACCGTGGATCGCGTGATGCTTTCTAGAATGTCGCTGGAAGTGTGGGGCGTGCTGGCGACCCCATCGCGGATCATGAAAAAGCACATACCTGGCCCTTCGGCCACTCTGCCTCGCGTGTTCAAGAGAATCGCCGTATCGTAGCCATCGGCTTTCGCCTGCAGCCCGGCCAGACGGCCGTTTTGATAATTGGCGTTGCACTTCACACGCATCGGCATGGCATTGTCCGAGACGCGCTGCCAGGAACTCACCTGGGCCGTGCAACCGTTTTTCAGCAACCCCGGTTCCGCGCGTGGGGCCGCGGTGATGGCGAGTCCTATGGGTCCACATACGGTCGGGCCGCCGAATCCGTCCACGAAAACCGTCGTCATGCAGTGAACGGTGGTGCGAAACTCATTAGCTCGCAACAACTCGATGGTCTTCTCCGTGACGTAAGCGGCGTCGAAAACTTGCTCGAAGCGCATGAACTTCTGGGAATACTCCAACCGATGCATGTGTGCATCCATCTGGAACAGATACATCTGCTTCTGTTGCTCGTTCCAATATCCCCGTAGCCCCTCGAATACGGCAGCGCCGAATTTAAACGCAACCGTAGACACGTGCACCTTGGCTTCCTCCCAGGGCACGATTTCGTCGTTGAGAAATATATACTTGGGCCTGTCCACGCTTGTTTTACCTCTTCGTATAGCCGCTGTCCGCAAAGCCATCTAGTCTAGACTGCAAGTGGATGACGGAATTACAGGGTCACACCGCCATCCACCACCATATTGGTGCCCGTAGTGAAGGCCGATTCATCACTGGCAAGATACACCGCCATCGCGGCGATTTCCTCGGCCGTGCCGAGTCGACCGAGAGGCTGGCGTGCGATGAATGCACGGCGAGCAGCGAGTGGATCATCGAAGGCGTCGATGCGTGCTTGCAGGGATGGGCTTTCGACAGTACCCGGACAGATGGCATTACAACGGATACCGCGATCGATGTAGTCGGCGGCAACAGCTTTCGTAAGCCCGATAACGGCGGCCTTGCTCGCACCGTAAACACAGCGATGTGCGATCCCCTTGATGGAGGACGCGACCGAGGACATGTTGATGATCGAGCCACCGCCGGCGTCGAGCATAGCCGGAAGAAACGCGCGGATGGTGAAATACATGCTCTTCACGTTGAGGTCGAATGAAAAATCCCAATCGCTTTCGCCACACTCGAGGATGCCGCCGTGATGGACGAATCCGGCACAATTGAACAAGATGTCAAAGGTGCCGAGCTCGGCGGCAACCGCGAGCACGGCTTGATTGTCGGTGACGTCGAGAAGGCCGGTATCGATACCTGGGCACCCCGTTCAGCTCTCCGAGCTTGTCGCGATTCACGTCGGTGGCGACCACTTGCGCCCCTTCGGCGGCGAAGGCTCGTGCCGTGGCATGGCCAATCCCCTGGGCGGCCGCCGTCACCAGCGCGCGCTTTCCGATCAGTCTATCCGCCATTGTTCCTCCGGGTCCGTGGCATGACGGTCCGTCATCCGCGGGCCGTCGAACTGAACGGAAGTATGAGCATCCGCTCCCATGTGGTGCAAGTCATGAATCCGCGAGGGACGGCTGCGTGGTTGCCGGGCGTGCTTGCGTGGGGCATTGCTGGTGCTCACGGCGGCCGTTTACTGGCCGGGTCTCCAGGGCCCGATGTTGCTGGACGATTTCGAGAATCTGGAGCCTTTGATCGACATGCAGTCCGGGAGGCTTGCCTGGCATGAAGTGCTGGGTGAATTGGATTTTCGCGGACGACCGATAACCATGCTGAGCTTTGTCGCCAACTGGCTCACCAGCGCCGGCGAGATATGGTCGCTGAAGTACACGAATCTGATGATTCACCTGCTGTGTGGCGCGCTGCTCTTCTGGCTGACGGGACGCCTGCTCGCGGAGCCTCGGGCCGGGGTTGCCTCACAGCGCTGGTGGATTGCGCTGCTGGTCGCAGCCCTGTGGCTGCTGGCGCCGATGTTGGCGAGCACGGTGCTCTATATCGTGCAACGCATGGCGCAGCTTGCGACCTTGTTCGTGCTCGCCGGTCTGCTCTGCTACGTCTGTGGCCGGCAACTGCTGGCGGTGCGCAGACGACTCGGTGTCGGTCTCATAAGTCTGTGCTTCATTCTATTCTGGCCGCTTGCCGCCCTCAGCAAACAGAACGGCGCGCTGCTTCCGCTGCTGGCTGTCATCGTAGAGTTCAGTTTCTTCGAGCGACCGCCTTGCCGAGCCCACCGCCGCCTGGTTCACGGCTTACTGGCCGTGCTCGTGGTGGTGCCCGCGGCAGGCGCCGCCATGGCGCTGGCCATGGGTCCCGGGGATCTGTTCGGAGCCTATCAGGGACGGGACTTCTCGGCTTACGAACGTCTGATCACCGAAGCGCGTATTCTGTTCGACTACGCAGCCAATCTACTCATGATCCCCGGCGGCTCGCCGCTGGGATTGTTTCACGATGATTTCGTCCTGTCCCGGGGCTTGCTGGATCCACCGACCACCATCGTCGCTATCGTCCTGTGGTGTGCGGTGCTGCTTTTCGCCTGGGCTCTACGGGCCACCTCATGGGCGCCGATCGCGTTCGGGCCGATCTTCTTTCTGGCCGCGCATTCCCTCGAATCGACCATCATTCCGCTGGAACTCTATTTCGAACATCGCAACTACCTACCCAGCACAGGCCTGTTCCTGTCCCTGGGCGTGGTGGCCGGACGCTTGATGCAACACACACGTTGGAAAAAGAGCTTCGTGATGGTGGTCGCCCTCGTATCCCTGACCCATGGTGCGTTGACAATGGCCCGGGTGCGCAACTGGCAGAGCCACGAATCGCTTCTGCTGGCCGCGGCGCAAACTCACCCGGACTCGCCGCGGGTGCATACGGGTCTCGCGGCTCTGTACCTGGGCCGCAATGAGCTGGACAGGGCCTTCGAACATCTGGACCGGGCGGATGCGCTCTATGGGGGGCGGCAAAGCTATGCCATTGCACTGCATCGACTGAGCGGCTACTGCGGTTCGGGCCGCCCTGTAGCCGCGCGTCACTACGCAGCGCTGGAGACCCAGGCAGGAATTGTAGACACCGTGTACACCAGCAACGCCCTGCGACGGTTGGTGGACGACGCAGAGCGGGGAGATTGCCGCAATCTGGATCTCCCTCGAATTGCCCATATCCTTCACACCCATGTGAGCGACACCGAGGGCGTTGGGTCAAACGACAGGAACTGGGCTCTGCGCGTGTACACGGCCAAATTGCTGGAGCTCGTGGGTCGCCGGCGCGAGGCGCTGGAGCATGCGCTGGTGGCTGCCGAGTTGCGGCCGACCTGGCTCGAGCCGGGCTTGCTCGCTGTGGGCTACCAACTACAACTCGGGGACCGGGACGGCGCACGCCGTACCCTCGCCGATCTGAAGAGGCGCGACGACGGACGGGTGGCGCTTTACACGCGCCTCATCCACATCTACGAAAGGCGCCTGGAAGAATAAATCGGGACAGATCTATTTTTCCATCACCTGCAACTCAGATCCTTCGCGGAGTAGGAGGAAAAATAGATCTGTCCCGATTTATTCTCGCGTATCATTCTTCGCGCCATGCCTGAAGACAGTCTCGAACGCGCCCGCACCCTGGCCCAGGCCGGCGATGCCAAGGGTGCGGCGCAGATTTTAACGCGCTATTTGGAAGCGTCCCCCGGCGATGCGTCCGCCCACTTTCAGCTGGCGCACCTGGTTCTCGCGCTAGGGGACGCCGAACAGGCGGTGCACGGCTTCCAGCGTGCTCTGGTGCTGGAAGCCGACAATGCGATGATCCGCAGCGACCTGGGGACCGCGTTGGAGAAGGCGGGCCGGGAATCGGAAGCGGCGCGCGCCTATGAGCTTGCCGCCCGGGCGCAGCCGCCCTATCCGCCGGCCCAGTACAATCTGGCGCTTATTCGGCACCGGCAAGGGCAGTTGCACGAAGCCGCGCAGTTGTTGCGCCAGGCGCTGGAACAAGCACCGAGCTTTCGGGCCGCCCGCCAACAACTGGGCCAATGCCTGGCCCGGTTGGGGCAGGAGGATGCGGCGCGCGCCTGCTTCGAGCATCTGCTGGCGGATGATGGCAACGACCTGGAAGCCCGGCGGGCCTTGGCGGAGATGGACATGGACCATTGCCGCTTCGCCGATGCGGTGGAACAGCTGCAGCAATGCCTGGTGCTGGCCCCGAAAGATGCGGCGGCAACCCTGGCGCTGGGTAGCTGCCTGCAGGAGCTGGGCCGCCTGGACGAGGCGCTGGCGCACTACCGGCGCCTGCTGGAACACGACCGTTCCCGTTACTACGAGGTGGTAAAAAAGCTGACCGGCGCCGCCAAGGGCCGATTCTGGGTAAAGACAACAGAGCTTCGCCGCACGCTGCTGGGCTGAACCCTCATTCCGGTCCCGGTTTGGGTACACGGAAGTGCCGGCGGTAGGCACCGGGGGCGGTATTCACGGCATCCACGGTACGCCGGAACGCTTGTGCTTCATCGCCCACCAGCTCGCCGAACTCCAGCGTCAGGGCATCACGGGGAACCGCCACGCACTGGGCGATGGGCATGCCGCGCTCCAGCACACCGACGAAATCCGGGTCCCGCCACAAGGCCGGAAACTGTATGCAGCCGTCCTTGTACCGATCGGTATCCACCAGGCCGGTCAGGGTGCGGAACGGCAACTCCTCGCGGTTGAATGGGTGGGTGACCAGCAGGGCGTAGCCCGGA
>PVMK01148243.1_pt1 | contig 30574 bp, 28 predicted proteins | sample 1853481 | NCBI WGS metagenome assembly PVMK01 (sample SAMN08533507, study PRJNA380276) | Marine sediment metagenome, whole genome shotgun sequencing project.
GCTGGATCGGAGGGTTTGCTCAGCATGCCCAGAACCACCGGTGTGCCCGAACGGGTGTGGGCGGCCGAAAATCTGGCGGCGAAGCGCGGTGTGACGTGCACTCTATGGCTCTTGGGTGGCGACGGGAAAACCGAGGCCGAGGTCGTCGATGGTGTCGATGGTGTCGACGTTCGCGTCTCGGGAAATCCCGAGCCTGCGATCGAGGCGGCGTCCGGCCCGCATCCCGGATCTGCGCGCTTCCCGGTTGCAGTGAGGCGGTTTCCGAACTCCAGGGCTGGACGTCCCTGCGCGTCGAATCCGCTGCGGGATTCGCTCGCGACTAACGAACGTTACCGCCGTCATCCGGAGGTGGCGTTTCTGAGCCGAGGATCCGGACGACTTCTGCAGCGACCAGCTCTGCAATTTCGTTCGCGGCCTTCGCGTGTGGATGCGAGTCATCTCCGCTTCTGAAGTAGGATTCGACCGGCTTCCCGAAATAGTGATCCAGGATATCGATGCAGGTGATCTGATTCCGCTCGCAATAGCCCTTCGCCCATTGCTGACGCGGGCTCGCAGCGACCTGGTCGGGTTCGCCGAGTTGCCAGTCTCGTGGGAACAACACGATCAGCAGCGGAATGCCGTCCGCCTCCAGGTCGGCGCGAATCTGATCGAGTCCGCGCTCGACGCTGGCGATTTGCTCGGGCTTCAGCGGTTTCTCGTTCGCTCTTGGGCGGAGTCCCCATTCTCTCAGCTGGTCGGTGACCATCCCAGCTGCGGAAGCGAGCATCGCGGCCACGCGAAATCGAGATAATGCGACGATGGCTCCGGTCGGTGCATCCGGCGAGAGGAGTTCAGCTCTTCCCTCCGAAAGGTTGATCGATCCAAGGCCGACCCTGAAATCGTTCGTGTAGAGCCCCATCACGACGATTTTCGGCTCGTAGCGGAGTGCCTGCTTGTGGCGAAAGTAGGCGGCCTCTTGCGCGGTCGTGTAGTTCGATACCCCGAAGTTCAGACGCTCGAATGATCGCCCAATCTCGTTGGATACGATTGCACTCAGCCGTGCGGGGATCGTCTCGTGGTCACTCAAGCCCGCTCCGAAGACGATGCTGTCTCCGATGCAGATGCCGCGGATCTCGGCCGCTGAGTCACTCGTTTTGCCATTGCGGCGAAGCGCATTCTCGTCGGTAGAGATTTTCCAACCTGGGTTTCCGCGTTCGTCCGGAAATTCGACCCGGACATTGGGTACGTGTTCGAAAAGGATCTCTTCGTTGTCCGAGAGTGTGAAGAGCTGCGCATCCTGGCTCGCCCCATCGGCAACGGGGCCAAATCGATTCGTGATTCGCAAGGCGATCTCGACGACGGTTAGCGCGAATGCGATCGATATCGTGGCGATCAGAAGATTTCCAACGATTGCGAACCTCTTGCTCATCTAACCGTCACTTGTCTGCGCCCTGGCTACGGGAGTCGGTCACTGCGGAGGTGGCACGGGCGAAAGCGGTGACAATGTCACCGAAGGTCGCCAGTGGCTCATCGCCGAGATCAGCGAGGTCAATTTCGAGATTCAGGTCCTCACTGACGCCCACGATGAGTTCCACGAACCCGAACGAATCGAGGATCTCCAGCTCGATCAAATCGAAATCTTCTTTGATGGCATCCACGGAGAGGCCGCTTTCGAGCAGTCGGCCCTCGAGGTGCTTCAGCACCGTCGCTCCGATTCGATCTCGCTCGAGTTCTGCTTGCAGATTCATGTCGTGTTCCGCCACGAGTATCGCTCAGGTTCCAGCAGCCGTGATCTTGAAGATATTCCGGCCGAGCGGTTCGACGCGGAGGTCTTCGAAGCGCCCGAGTGTTGCGCGGAGGCGGTCTATCCGCGATTGGATGTCTGAAGCCGCCAGGCGCGGAAACCGGTGATCCTGATACCCGCGATGGTTCTTGTCCCAAGGCAACAACGATCGAATCTGCTTCGCCAACGAGCGAAGGTAGGCAGAGCGCCAGGCACTCTTGTAAGCGCCCCGGTCGCCTCGAAGATGGTTGTTCTCTGATTCGATGCGCTCCATTGCGTCGACGATTCGGTCAGAGGCGAGAGGGCCATCGATTCCCGCGAATCGACTTTCGAGCAGCCTTCGCTGCTCCGGTCCGTCGAGAGCGCTGAGTCGATCTTCGAGGATGTCGCGCAGCGTATCGCATAGACTTTCGAAATCGAAGCGGCAGTGACTCAAAGAGGTACAGAACGGCTCGTCGAAGCGTTCGGATTGTACCGGTTGGTAGTTGACGACGGGCTGTCCCAGGACGGACGCTTCGACCGCGGTCGTGCAATTGTTCTGTACCAACACCTTTGCCGCGAGTAGCCAGGGGATGACGTTTCCTTCGTGAACGACGTGAACGTTCGAGCAGTCCGCCGCCGCATCCATCCACGGCTGGTTGTTCTCGACGGGGTGTGGCCGTACGACGATCGTCACGTCCGGCAGTGCGCGGCTGATCTTTGGCACGATGGCTTTGAAGTGCGAAAACAGTTCTGCCTTGTGACGCGTGATGAGTGCGTGGTAGGAGTCGGCGTCGGGTTTATTGGTCTGGGTCTGATTCTCGAGGACGAGGCTCGAAACCCGATGGTTGACCGCGCCAAAATTCGTATTGATCAGCACGAAGTCGCCATCGCGATTGCGCAGCCGCTTGACGTCATCCGCGTACCAGGCGCGCAGCTCGGGTCGCAGTAGATCGGCACGCGGATTTCCCGTGATGTGAATCGCGGTTCCATCGAAGTCTGGGTAGCGCCTGAAGCGCGCGGCGTCGTCTGGGCCCCAAGCGAAAAGATTGGAAATTCGCGCAAGGGTCTCGCGTGAGACCCTGCGTTCGAAATAGATCTCGTCGGGGTACGGAAGCAGCCCCTCTTCGTCGCAGGCGACGATTTCGAAGCCCAGTCCGCAGAGGATGTCGAACATCCGCAGGCTGATGGGTCGAAAGCTCTTTGCGTAGTAGATGCCCGCGGGCAGTCGTGCGGCCTGTAGATGGATCTCGTGACGCGAGCCCACGATGACCGGAAATCCGCGCTCTGCTGCCACGGAAGCCAGCAGCAGCTTGGCGTCGAGCTCGCGCGATTGCTCTTCCACGGGAATGATCAAGGGTCGTCGGTGGTTCTGCATGGACGCTGCGCTCTCGGTCCTCGTCTGCCCTGCCCCTAGGGGCGAAAGGCTTCGTGTCGTCGGCGGTCTAATAGCACGAACCCAACAGGGGAGCGACGGGCCTGACTGGAGCCGCGGGCCTAAATCGGTACATCCCGCGGAGCGGCCAGGTCCGAGTCAGTTGGGGCGATCCTGATCGCCATCCGCGCGCGAAATGTGGAAGTCCTCACACGCCAACAATTGTGGAACCCGCTCGCGAAACTCAGCTGCGAGATGATAGGCGCTCGTCAGCGGAATCCGGCCGAACTGCAGCGGTTGAAAGCGATGTGGAACCAGCGCGCCCGTGCCTTCGGCATCGAGCTGTTGGAAACCGAGGGCCTCGAGCGGCTGTGCGAAGCGGTGGCTCGCGCAGTGAAAATCGGCGAACAGGGCGCTCCTCTCGCGAGCCCTACGAAGTTCGTCGGCGACGAGCACGCGCAGCGACGCGGGCTCTCCGAGCAACTCGACTACGCGCAGGATGGTCTCACTGCGATCTCGCGGAGTCTCGAGTCGGGTGACGATCAGGCCGGTGGTGGATTCTGCGGTTTTCGCGAGCCGGATTCGATACTGGAAGATCGGGTGATGTTGATAGCGCCAAGAGATGTACTCGGCCGCCTTGTCCGTACCGACCATGGTCGGTGAGAAGGTCCCGTTCCACGACGCATCCCAGGCATCGCCAACCGATTCGTCCCAATCGAAAAGCTCCAGGCCCTCGAGTGCACCTGGTTCGCGGGAGCCATCCACGTTCTTCAAGGTCATGGATTCGACGAGCGCTCGAACCTCGGCGGCGTTCGCATCGGGATTCTCGGCGAGAAACTTCTCGGTTCGAGCCGGATCGAGAACGCCGCACCATCGGGGTGTGTTGACGAGAATCTCGTAACCGAGCGACTTGAAGAACGGTCGCACGGAGGGGTTCATCCCGATCATGCAGATCGCGCTGTATCGAAGTTTTACGACCTGCTGCCAGAGGCGGGCTCCAATGAAGTGCCGCCGATATTCGGGGTGTGCGTACCAGATCGACGGCCAGACCGAGGAGCCCTTCTCGCCGAAAACGTTGAAGCCCACCTCGTTCAGTCCGAGGGACTCCGATCACTTTCTCCGAATCCCGCGCCAGCAGAAAGGACAGGCCACCCTCCGGAACATCTCGAAAGCGACGGTGGTCGTAGTGCCAGTGCAGGAATTCCGGTTGCTTCACGAAAATGTGATCGCACTTCCAGTAGTCGCGAATGAATTCGACGAGGGCGGGAACCTCTGCGCGCTGGCAAAAGGAGATATCGATCAACTCGGTACCTCGGCCGCCACACGCGTCAAGCGTTCCTTTTGGATCTCTTCGGCGAGCCTGCGTTTCACGATTTTGCCGCTGATGGTTCGCGGGAAATCAGTTCGTTCGACGATGTCTCCGGGCAATTTGAACTGTGCCAACTCGCCCTTGAGCCAGGTCCGTAGCGATGCGAGCGGGTCGCCGTCGTCGTCTTGTGATCGCACCCTGACCGCCAACACGTAGTCCTCGCCAAAGAAAGGGTGATCGATCGGGACGGCGCTGGCCTCCTCGATGAGGGGGTGTTTCTCTGCGAGAACTTCGATTTCGCGCAGGACGAGCATGTGCCCACCCTTCTTGACAATGTCGCGTGTGCGGCCCTCGTAGAGGAGTGTCCCTTGCTCGTTCACGCGCCCCAGGTCTCCGGTCGCGAAGTAGCCATCGTCGGTAGTCGGGCGCTCGATTTGCCCATCGCCTCGGAGATATCCGAGAAATAGATAGGGCGTGTTGACCTCGATTTCGCCCGGCAGGTGCTCTCCTGAGTCGGGTTGGCTCGGTGCACAGCGGAGCTGAACGAAGGGGAGCACTTCGCCGACGGATCCATTGGCTCGCCGCGCTTGACTCTGGAGCGCTTCCGAAGTGATGAAGAGGGTCTCCGAGAGGGCGTAATTTTCCAACAGCGGGATCCCGAAGGTTTCTTCGAACCGTTCCTTCAGCGGGAGATCGGCCGGCGCCGTTCCAAGAAAGCAGCCCTTGATCTTTTCGCGTGAGTCGCCTTTGGGCGACGCCCCGTGTCCCGCGAGTCGAAGCAGCCCGCGAAGAATTGTTGGCACGAGCCACAATACGTCGATTTCGAACTTCTCCACCTCGCGCCAGAATTGAAGATAGGAGCGGCCCGAAAACGCATCTGCGATGACGACGCTTCCGCCGAGGCAGAGAGGAATCATTCCGAGGTTGAAAAGGCCCCCGAGGTAGAACATCGGGAGGATGTTGAAATAACGGCTGTCGGAATCGAGGAACTCGTGATGCATCGCGAATGCGCGAGATGCTGCCCAGAGCCGATCGCTGTCGAATACGAGAGCCTTGGGTTCGCCCGTGGTTCCGCTGGTATAGAGATACAAGCGCGACGGATCGCGAGGCATCGATCTAGTCGCCACGGCTGACGCGGGTTCAAGCCAGTCGAGCTGGCCGCCTGTATCGATCACGGTCTGCTGCGGCTTCGGCAGCACTCCAGCCTCGTCCACAACGTCTTGCTCGGAAGCTGTGTAAACGCATAGCGCGGGATCGACGAGCTCGAACCAGTTGCGAACATCGCGTGCTTTGGCCTGGGGAGAGAGCGGCGCAACGTGAACGCCCGCCCGCAACGCACCCAGAAACAGCACCAACGTGTCGACCGAGTTGGGCAGCAGTGTGGCGACGGTCTTGCCTTCTCCCGCACCATGAGCCGCCAGAAAGGCTGCGGCGCGGTCGGTTAGCGAAGCGAGATCCGAGTAGGTCCAGATGGTTCCGCTCCGCGCATCGATCAGCGCCGGCGCCTCTGCGTGTTCGACGGTGAGTCGTGCGAATTCGCAATGAAATCCAGATTCTGAAACTGTCATCGGTTGTCCAAATACCCGTCGTGCAGCTGTCGCCCGCTCATTCCAGAGAAGCCGCCGACACGGATGCGGTCGATTCTTCGCCTTTTTCGGCTTCGAATGTCAACGACTCGGCCGGGTCTGCGGGCCCCTCGAGCCAAGCCAGCGGGAAATCGGGATCGAGGCGTTGAAGATCCCAGATCCGCGCGATTCGATCGTCGTGCAGCCGGTGCGGGTTCAGGTACTCCCAGACGATTTCCCGCGCCGGAGTGACCTCGAAAGTGCGGCCCTTCTTGCCCTCGATGATGAGGGTGTTTCCATTGGGCGTGCGATACGTCGCGCCGACCGTGGCCGAGTGAAAGGGCCGCTCCGGACTTCCGATGTACGACCAAACCTCGGACATCGTTTCGGGAAAGTACTCGCGTACCGCCGAGTAGTCTTCACCCGGGCCCTGGTTGTCGAAGATCAGGATGTTGCCATCCTCCAGCACGGTCGCATGGTGTTGGGCGCGAAAAACACCAGTCGCCGTCCACACGGCGACCTGGCGCTCCAGGTCGAGAATCGCGATCGCGTGGATTTCGCGCATCGAGATCAGGACGTGGTCGGGATTCACATCGGGTAGGCGGCTGGCGAGCTGCTCTCCAACAATCTCGAGTGAATTCGTGTGGAGAATGTCGCCGTTGCCATCGTCGGCGAGCGCTCTCATGCGCGCGATCAACTCGGTGGCGTTCGCGTTCTTCAGGCAGTCGAGCACGGATACGTTGCGAAGCTCGGATCCATCCGCATCGAGAAAGGCGACGTAGTCTTCGAGGACCGGGTTCGACTCGTGGATGAACGGGTTGATGTGCGCTTCGTGGGTCAAGACGAGGATGGTCCCATCTTCTGTCACGTCGAGGCCATGATGTGCTTTGCCCGCGTACTCCCAGACTGTGTTCGAATTCCGGTCGAGCTTGACCATGCCAATTCGACGGAAATTTTCCGGCGTGCCCTTGCCGTGGGGAAAACCGAGTATCGCGAGGATTTCACCGGATGGAAGCAGGTGTGCCTTCCTGATGTACCAGGTCTTGAAGATCTTCTTCGTCTTTCGCTTCTTCTTTGGGCGGGTGGCGTGATGGCTCCAGCGGTGAAGGATCTCACCGTTCGAATCCATCAAATACGCTTCGCGCCCGTGCGATGACACCACGAAGTTGATTCCTGGAGCGAGTTTGGCCTCGTCGAAGGTGACGGCGGGAGTGGGTCCCGACCGCGCTGGCGGATCGTCCGCAGCGGCCAGATAACCGAGGCCCTCCAGTTGCTGGATCATCTCCTGCTGCTCCTGCGTCAGGGCGGCAGAGATTGCGGGATTTGCCGATTCGGAATCCCGCTCGTCGACGCGGTCGCCGCAGGCTGCGAGCAGCAGGGGGGTCACCAGAGTGGCGATATGCAAGACGTGCTGCCTGCGCATAATTCGTTGCGCCTCGATCCAATTTACACTCAGGGAGCGCCACTATAGGGGACGGTGAGGAGAGCCGCTGGATGCCGGCCCTGCGCGTCCGTGGTGTTCGCTCGGTCGAGGGTGGAAGGCGCTGCGCTATTTTATTAGCGTCCATAATTCGCCAACCATCCAGCAGGGAGACGCGCAGTGGGAGAAGAAGGGCTTCTCGATTGGAAGACGAAGTCAGAGGATCCGAACGCGGTGTTCTCGGACTACCTGGCGGGCCTCGACGAAATGGCGCCCACGGCAAAGGACGTGATCAGCAGTTTCCCGGTCTACGTCGGCTATGTGTCGCTCGCGCGCTATCTCGCGTTCTACGAGCTCTACAAGCAGGTGATGGATCTCCCGGGTCACATCGCCGAGATCGGAACCTACCGCGGCGCGAGCCTCGTGTTTTTCGGGAAGCTGATCCGGCTCTTCGAGCCGCACAACTACACCCAGGCCCACGGCTTCGACTGGTTCCAGGGAATGAAGCCCACCGGTGACGACAACGATTCGGAATCGGGGAACTGGGTTGGGGACTACGAGCGACTCCAGCAGCTCGTCGCCCAGCAACAACTCGAAGATTGCGTGGTCGTCCACAAAATGGATGTTACGAAGGATCTCTCGGCCTTTCTCGAAGATCACCGCTACATGCGCTTCAAGCTCGCCTTCATCGACTGCGGCGTGCGCGACGTCATCACCAAATCCCTCGAGTGTCTGTGGCCGCGGTTGGTGAAGGGCGGGATCTTGATCATGGACCACTACAACACCGCGGTCTCTCCGCTGGAGAGCGAACTCGTCGAGCAGTGCATCGGCGATCGGCCGGTTCAAAAGCTTGCGTTCGCTCGGCAGCCGACGGGCTATGTGGTGAAGTAGAGCACGTCGCGTTTCCGCGCGCCGGGCATTCCGCATCGGCAGCTGCCGTTGTTTGCAGCTCAGATCCGTGCGTCGATGACCCAACGGAGTACTTCGTTGGATCAACCGGTAGTTTCGGATGGGCTCGCTTCGATCTGCGAGAAGACCGCTTCTTGCATCTGATTGGATTCTCGATCGAAGCAATCGTTCACGTCGTAGCGCGGGATGCTCCAGCGATCGCTCAAATCCTGCGGCCCGATCGCTCGACGTTCCATGGTGAAACCGGCCCGGAGGTCGAGTTCGCGCATCGCCCGGTGGGTATTTTCGTCGTGAAAACCGTAGGGGTATGCGACGGTAAACCGGGCCTGTCCGGTCAGGTCCGTGAGGAAGCTCGCTCCGGCCTCGATTTCCTGTTTCTGCTCATCGAGGTCGAGGCGCGGTAGGACGCGGTGCCGGTGGGTGTGGACGCCGAGTTCGAATCCGCGGTCGACCATGCGCTTCAGCTCATCGAGACTCAGGTAGGTTTCTCGCACGGCTTCGGCTTCGCTCCCTTCGCCGAACCCATCGATGAAGAGCGCGTCGAGAATGGGAACGATCTGTGCGTATGGGATCTGATAATTGAGGTCGAGCTTGAAACGCCGCACCTCTTCGTCGTCATACCGATAGAAGTCGTAGTCGCCCGCAAAGTCGAGGGACTCTCGCTCGATCTCAGCGCCGAAGAGGCGCTCGTAGCCCGCGTAGAAGGCGTCGCGAAAGCCGTCGACGCCGAGCTTTTTCATCAGGAATTCGATCTTCTGAATTTCGAGCAAGCGACCTTCGAGGTAGGGCTGTGCGCAGACGAAAATGGACGCCGTCGCGCCGTGCTTTTCGAGTAGGGGCAGCGCCCATGCCGCCACATCTCGCGCGCCGTCGTCGAAAGTGAGTATGACGCTCGCCTCCGGAGCCTCTCGGGTCAGGTCGACGAGTTCATCTGCTCGACAGAACGGAAAGCGTTTCGAGATTTGCGCGAGCTGCGCGTCGAAGCGCTCCGGAGTTTCGTGCGCGCGGAGCGCGAACTGGCTGGGCGCCGCCGTGCGCAGGAAGTGGTAGTTGACGGAGACTGCCCGTCGCAGGGGAGCGCTCACCCAATAACCTCCACGGGCGATTCGATCGAAGCCCGGTTTGAACCGATTTGTGCCGGTCTCGACACGCCGTCGTGCGTGCCGCGCACGAGGGATCGACGGGGTAGCGGCGGCTACCTAGGCTACCGTAGGCTCGAAAGGGCAGCCAATTCGCTGGGGCTGTTGGATTCGGGACGCGTCGGTGGCTGGAAACCCAGCGCGTCGGTGCACGATAGAGCTGCCCGATCGCATCACTCGATACGCGGGGAACACGCCATGCCGAGCTTGAATAAATGGTCGAGGAAGCGACTCGTGTTTCTCAGAAAGCTCATCCTGCGCAACAACGTCGCTCTGGCGAGCTTCCCGCGCTCGGGCAATACCTGGCTCAGCCAACTGCTCGAGGCGCTCTCGGGCCAGCAGGCCGGCTCGATCTATCGCGACCATGTATTTCCGCGCCCCGCGACGGGAATCGTCATCAAGACACACAAGTGCGATGGCCAACGATTCAATCGCATCGTTCATCTGGTGCGAAGCCCTCTCGACTCGATCTCATCGCACTTCGATTACATGCACCGCTACTTCCCCCAGAGAGCCCAGGATTGGGGACCTCATGTCGCAACCCAGACCCAGGAGTGGAAACGGCATACCGCATATTGGATGCAGCAGACCAAACCCCGCATCACGGTCCGCTACGAAGACCTGACCGCAGAACCGTTCGTCGAACTCAGAAAGCTCGCGCAGTTTCTTCATCTCGATGTCGACGAGGGTGAAATCGAGCAGGCCGTCCAGGCTTGCAAGATCGACCGGCTGCGAGAGGCGAGTTCGAAGCGCGGCGAAGACGCCGCGGGTTTCTTCCGAAAGGGCGAGGTTGGCCACGGCGTCAGTCGGTACTCGGCCGATGAGATCGACACGATCGAGGCCGAACTCGGCGAACTCATGGGCAAGTTCGGCTACAAGGTCCCCTCCAGGAGTTGATGACTTCGGGCGTCGCGCCGGCCCGACGCTTCAGATGCTCCATCGGTCGGGACGCTTCGGTCCCCGCAGGCTATCTGCAGTCGATCTCGAAGATGTGATCGCTTCGCCGGCGGATCTGGATTCGATCGAAGCGATCGAGCTCCCGCCCGAGTCGGTCGACTTTCTCGCGGAGTTCGTCGACCGTAATCTCCGGAAAGCGGTGGTCGTGGTACTCGATGCTGTTGCGGTGCCCCTGCCGCCGCATGTTGATCCGCTTCACGGTCGTGCGCAGCTTCGTGTGCGCGGAGCCAATCAGATAGGGGCCAACACCCGAGCGTTGGGGCTGCCGATCCGCGTAACCGAGTTCTTCGAGCACCTCGACGATCCGTTCCGACGCCAGAGGGCCATCGAGAGCCGTGATGTGGTTCTCGAGCCGCTGCTTCTTTCGCTCCAGATCCGGGATCGTAGTGTTTCCCGCGAGGATCTCGCGCAGCGCGGAGACGAGTTCGGCCACGCTCGAAACCCGCGCGCTGAGGGCGTTCGGCAGCTCGTCGTCGAAGTGGGCCATCTTCTCCGGTGCGTAGGCGAGAACCGGTCGATCGAGGATGAAACCCTCGACGGCAGTCGTGCAGGTGTTGTGGATCAGTGCATCGCAGGCGAGCAGCCATGGGATCACGTTCCCCTCGTTTGCGACCGCGACGTTCTTGAAATCTTTCGCGATCCGGTTCCAGGGGTCGTGACTCTCGACCGGGTGCGGGCGGATCAGAATCGTATGCTCGGGAAGGGACGCGGCGAGGGTCGGGATCATTTCCTTGAACGCTTCGAAAACTGCGGTCCGGTTGTCGATCAAGGCCGCCATGAATTCGTCGCTTACGTCCGCGCCGGTCTGGTTGAACTTCGGAAGGAAGTGGTTGCTCCAACCGAAATTGGTATTGATCAAGACGAAGTTCCCGAAGCGCTCGTGGATTTTATCGATCTCGCCGCTGTAGTAACCCCGGAGTTCGCGTCGCATCACATCGCCGCGGGGGTTGCCGGTGATGTAGATCGGCGCGCCCGCGTGCCCCGGATACTCTCGAAACGCGCGCGCATCGTCGGGGCCCCATGCGAGCAGTGCGGCCAGTTTCTCGCTCGTCTTCGGAGACAGGCGCCGCTTCCAGTAGTGGGCGTCCGGCATCCGCACGAGGCCCTCTTCGTCCCAGGCGACGATCTCGTGCCCGAGCTTGCGGAAGATGTCGAACATGCGCTCGCTGAGGGAACGCATGCTCTTCGCGAGGTAGACGCCGCGCGGCAGCGACGCGACCTCGAAGTGGATGAAGGTCCGGGATCCGAGGACGACCGGAAAGCCGCGCTCGGCGGCGATGCACGCGAGCAACAGCTTCGCATCCAATTCGCGGCATTGGTTCTCGACGGGAATGATGAGCGTCGATGCTCGGGTCGTCATGACGGGTGGCTGCCCCCGGTTCGCAGATCGCTGTCTGGCGCGCTGTTCATATCGTATCCGTACTGTTCTTACACGTGTTCGGAACCAGGCGCTGGGAGTGTGCATCCCCATGGGGAGCCCAGGGGCCGGTCGCGATGCAGGCGAGCGGAGGCGGCTTGGTTCGCCATGAGGCCCCTGCTAGGCTTTTTTGCCGTGATTCCGGCCGAATCCGAATGATAGGAGATTCACACCCACATGGAACTGAAGCGCGCCGAAGTATCCGACCTGATTCAACAATGCTTGATTGCGCTGAACGCGGAGCGGGGCGCAGACGAGCAGATCGATGTCGGAGAGGCAACGCCGCTGCTCGGAGGTGAATCCCAGCTCGATTCGCTGGCGTTCGTTTCCCTCGTCGGCGATCTCGAGGAGCGACTCCATCAGTTGACCGGCCAGGACCTCGTGCTGGTTGGCGAGCTCGACCCCGATGGGGACCACCCATTTCGCAGCGTTTCGGCCCTCACCGATCGCATCGTCGAATTGGCGGCGAGATTGACCTCGGAGTAGATGGGCCCCCGCAAAGTCGCCCTGATCACCGGAGCGAGCCGGGGCATTGGCCGCGGGCTCGTCGAGCGCTTCCTCGTGGACGGTTTTCGCGTCGTGGGGTGCAGCCGCGGCGAGGCTCCAGCGATCGACGGGGACTACGAGCACACCTGTGTCGACATCGCGGACGAAAAAGCCGTCCAGGGCTGGGTCAAGGGGGCGGCGCGCTCGCATGGGCGAATCGATCTGATCGTGAACAACGCCGGCGAATACGCCCAGACCCCGGCCATGCTCACTGCGGGCGGGACCCTCGAGAAGTTGATGCGCATCAATTACATGGGCTCGTTCTTTGCGAGCCGGGAGGCAGCCAAGATCATGGTTCGCCAGAAGAGTGGGCGGATCATCAACATGGCTTCGATGGCGTGTGGGCTTCACTCGGAGGGCGCTTCGGCGTACGCCGCATCGAAGAGCGCCGTGATCGAGTACTCGAAGGTACTCGCGAAGGAACTCGCGGAAAGCAACGTCACCGTCAATGTGGTCGCGCCTTCGATGGTGGAAACGGGAATGCTCGATGAACTCGGCGAGAAATCACGGGAGAGTGCGCTGCAGTCCCTGACCCTGAAACGAAGCTGCAGTCTCGACGAAGTAAATCACGTCGTGGCATTCCTCGCCTCGGACCTGGCCGCCTGTGTGACGGGGCAGGTCATCTACCTCGGGCTCGTGGTGTGAGCATGACCGCAAAACCCGACCAATCGATCGACCAGGGCGACGTATCGATCGAAACCTTTGTGACCGGAACCTGGCGCGAGAATTGCTATCTCGTAACCGATCGCAGTGCAGGCGAGACCGCGGTGATCGATCCGGGCGACGAGCACGAAAGATTGATCGCATACATCGAAGATCGCGGTTACCGCGTCACGCTCATTCTGTTGACGCACGCGCACTATGACCACGTTGGTGCGGTCGTGGCGCTCTCTGAACACACGGGGCTTCCGTGCTACGTCCATCGCGATGACCAAAAGCTCCTGAAACGCGCACCGCTCTATGCGCTGAGCTTCGAGAAGAAGAAGATTCCGCTGCCGACGTCGATCGAACTCTTCGACGACTGCGCGAAGTTCGAGCTCGGATCGCGCGTCTTCGAGTCCGTACCCTGTCCGGGCCACACACCCGGAGGCACCTGCTTTCGCCTCGATAACGTGCTCTTCGTGGGTGATACCATTCTGGTGGGAAAACGCGGGCGAACGGACTTGCCGGGTGGAGATGCCGAGGCGCTCGAAACATCGATCACGGCGCTGCTCGGCAGCTTCGAGGGAGAATTTGCACTCTTCCCGGGCCACGGCAAGCCGTGGACACTCGATGAAGCGCGCCGTTGGTGGGCGACGCAGGGAGAGGCGACGCCGAAATGAAGGCCTGCATCGCGGGAATCGAAATCGATCTGCCGCAGCGCGTGATGACGAACGCCGACCTCGCGCGCGAACATCCGAATTGGGACATGGACAAGGTCGCCGAGCAAACGGGTGTGCTCGAACGCCATGTCTGCGCGGATGGCGAGACTGCTCTGGATATCGGGCAGCGAGCCAGCGAGCGGCTCCTCGAGAGATTGAATCTCTCCCCGAACGATGTCGGCGGCGTGGTTTTTTGCACGCAGACGCCAGATCACATCGTGCCCGGGAATTCGGGCCTGCTGCAGGACCGATTGAAGCTGCCGACCTCGATTCCCGCATTCGACATCACGCACGGGTGTTCGGGATACGTTTATGGGCTCTTCATCGCGAAATCGTTGGTCATGAGCGGCGCTGCGAAGTCCATCCTTCTGGTCAACGCGGACTCCTACTTGCGTCTTCTGCACCCCGACGATCGCTCCACCATTACGCTCCTCGGGGACGGCGGCGCGGCGAGCTTGATTTGCGCGGTCGAGGAAGGGCCCGGGGAGATCGGTGAATTCTCGATCGGTACGGATGGGAGGAACGCCGACATCTTCATGATCGAGGCTGGCGGCATGCGCGTTCCGCGCTCCGCGGAGACGTGCCAACCGATCATCGACTCGACCGGGTCGGTGCGGACGGCTGAGCATGTCAAGATGGAGGGTGTTTCGGTACTTGCCTTCGTGCACAAACGCGTGCCACAGGCAGTCGAGGAATTGCTCGCAAAGGCCGGACACGACATGGAGGCGGTCGATCTGGTCGTCCCCCATCAGGCGAGCGGACTGACGTTGGAGTACATCCGGCGCTGGCTCAAGCTGCCCGAGGAGAAGTGTCTCAACAACATGTCGAAGGTCGGAAACCTCGCATCGGCGTCGATTCCGGTTGCCTTGCGCAAGCATGAGCTCGCCGGTGGCTTGCGCCCCGGTATGAAGGTCATGCTCGTCGCCTATGGAGTCGGTCTCAGCTGGGGCGCGTGCCTGGTGGATTGGTAGGAGATGGCATTGTCGATGGCCGAACAACCCTACATCGATCAGCTGCTCGACCGGATTCGATCTCGCGCCGAACGCGAAGCGTTCGTCTGGCGCGGCAAGCCCGTCACATACGCTGAGTTCGACGCGATCATTTCGAACTGGACCGAACGTCTGAAGGCCGAAGGGATTGGCGAGGGGGATTGTGTCGGGGTTCTCGCCGACTACTCGCCGCAGGCGGTTGGTCTCGCATTTGCGCTGATGCGCGCCCGCGCGATCTTCGTTCCGTTTTCGGAGGCCGTCGAGCCCGAGATGGGTCCGCTGATGGAGCTCGGAGGCGTGCAGTTCCTGTTTCGCTTCGACAAAGACGATGCTTCGAGCCTGGAGATTCCCGGCGATTGGCCGGCTCCCGATCTGATCCGCGATTTTCGATCGAAGGGTGTGTCGGGTCTGGTGGTGTTCACTTCCGGTTCGACGGGAAAACCGAAGGGCATCCTTCACGACTGCGATCGGCTCGCGAAGAAGTTCTCGGACGTGCGCAAGGCCTACCGCACGCTGGTATTCCTGCTCTTCGACCATTTTGGCGGATTCAACACGATGCTGTCCGTGCTCTCCTTCGGTGGCACCATCGTCGTCCCCGATGGCAGGACGCCCCAACAGGTCGCGAAGATCATCGACGAGGCGCAGGTCGAGTTGCTTCCCGTGACGCCGACACTGCTGAATCTGATGCTCGCTTCAGGGGCGGGCACACAGTACGACCTGTCGTCGGTGAAGCTCATCACCTACGGGACAGAAGTGATGCCCGAAGCGACCCTGAAGCAGATGGCAGCACTTGCACCCGACGCGAGACTTCAGCAGACCTACGGACTTTCTGAACTCGGTGTCTTGCGCTCGCGGTCCGAGAACTCCGACTCACTTTGGGTGAAGGTGGGCGGCGCGGGTTTCGAGACCCGGATCGTCGACGATATCCTCTACGTGCGCTCCGAGTCCGCGATGATCGGCTATCTCAATGCACCGTCTCCCTTCGACGAAGAGGGTTGGATGTGCACGGGTGACCGCGTCGAGCAGCGCGGTGAGTACATTCGCATCCTGGGCCGCGAATCCGAGGAGATCAACGTGGGCGGCCAGAAGGTGTTTCCGGCGGAGGTCGAGACGGTCCTGCTCGAGTCGGGAAATATCGACGATGCCACGGTCTATGGCGAAGCCCATAAGTTGATGGGCGCGGTCGTGATGGCGCGAGTCAAACTGCACGAACCGGAAGATCCGGCTGATCTTCGCGCGCGCCTTCGCAAGCACTGCCTGGCCCGGCTCGCCCCTTACAAGGTACCTGTCCGATTCCACATCACGCAGGACGAGCAACACAACAAGCGCTACAAGAAGCAGCGCCCCTCCGCGCCCACCGTTTCCTCAGAAACATGAGCGTGGAAATTCGACCGATCCGACTCGACGAGGTCTCCAACCTTCAAGAGTTCGTTCGCGAAGAGTGGAATTCGCAGCACGCCTTCGTCCACAGTCGCGAGCTGTTGCTTTGGCAGCATCATCAAAATCCCTTCAAGCGGCTGGGGTCTTTCGCTGACGACGAACTCAGTTTCTGGGGCGCGTGGGATGATTCGGGTCTGATTTCCGTGCTCGGCGAGATTCCGGTGCCCTTCGCGATACACGGGCAAACAGTTTCGGGCAGCTGGCTCGCGATGTGGAGGAACCGGGCCGAATCGAAACACGTGGCCGTAGGGCTTCAACTCCTGCGCCGCGTCACTTCCGGCTCCGCTGCATTCGTCGGCGGCCTCGGAATGAACGAACGGGTACGGCGCGCATATGGGTTGTTCCGGTTTCACGTCTCGGATGATCTCCCGCTCTATGTCGTTTTGAATCCCGATGTGAGCAGCGCCTGGGTGCGCAAGAAGTCGACCTTCACCGAAGCTCGCGGATCACGGTTGTTCGCACGAACTCCTCCATCGCATTCCACTTCGAAATTTACGGTTCGACCTTTCCCCGCTGAAGCCGAGGAATGGGACCGCTTCTGGTCTCGCATCCGCGGGAGTCTCGTGGGTACTGATCGAAGCTCCAGCTACATGAACTGGCGCTATCTCACGCACCCCCACTACCGGTACGAGTGGATTCGCGTATACGACGAAACCGAAGAACTCCAGGCTGCCGCCGTCTATCGAGTCGAAGAGGCCGAGGGCGAGAAAACGATCCACGTCGTGGAATTTCTCGGGGAAGGACAGGCCGCCGAGCAGCTCGCTCATGCGCTTTGCAACGCAATGCGCGAGCGCGAGGCGAGCTTTCTCGGTTTTCGCTGTGCGAGACAACGGTCCTTCGATCCGTGGCGAGCTGTCGGCGGTGATGTCTACGGCAGCGGCGATACGGCTTACGAGCTGCCCTCGCTCTTCCAGCCGGTCGTTCCCGAGTATCGAACGCTCGCCTGGATCTACCGGTTCGACCGCGGCATCGAGCCCGCTGATCTCTCCGAATTCTACGTCACCCGATCCGATGGCGATCAGGATCGTCCGAGTCGCATCGACCCAGCCTAGTAGGACAGTCTTTTCTCGATGCTGAAGTGCACTTCCGCGAGTAGCTTGGCGATTCGTACTCCCGAGTTACCGTCGCCGTAGAGCGGGTCGGGTTTGCATCGACCACCCTTCACGGCTCGCTGGATTGCCGCGAGAATTGCACTTCGGTCGTAGGGAACGTCGAGCGTGTTCGCGCCGCGCTCCCGTCCCTGCTGGCGGGTGCCGATGTTGATCGTGGGAATTCCCAGGTGCGCGCACTCGCGGATTCCGACGCTGGAATTGCCCACGATGCAGAGGCTGCCGTTCACCAGACGCAAGAAGTCCTCGGGCGGAAGGTTCTTGAAGAAGTGAATGCGCGGGAGGGAGTTGTTTTCGCGAAAGGAGCGAATGCCCTTGGATGTGCCGTCGGATCCCGCATCGACGTTCGGCCAGAACCAGATTGCGGGGAGGCCGCTGTCCACGACAGCGTGCAGTGTTTCCGTGACGTGGCGCCGCGATTCTTCGTTCTCGGTCGTTACGGGGTGCTGCAGAACCACGACGTAGCCCTTGGAAAGATCGAGCGCCTCGCCGACCCCGCCGTACTCACTGAAGAGGTCGTCCAGTGGAATTGCAGGAGTGCTAAGTGCTCGCTTCACGACATCGATCGATGGGCAGCCTGTTACGAAAATCCGTTCCGGTTGTTCGCCCATCCGCGTGACGCGCTCCGCGGCCTTTTCGGTCGAGACGAAGTGCAGGTCTGCGAGCTTGGTAATGGAATGCCGCACTTTTTCGTCGATCGAACCCGTCACCTCGCCACCCTGAACGTGAACCAGTGGAATGTTGAGGTAACTCGCCGCAACCGCGGTGGCGAGTGTTTCGAATCGGTCGGCTACGGTGACCACCGCATCGGGCTGGAGGTTGTCGAAGACCGTCGCGAGTTCGGCGAGGCCGAAGCCCGTCGACTTGGCCGATGTGACCAGATTCTCCCCTTCCATGATCATGTAGACCCGGCGATCGATGTGGAAACCTTCTTCCTCGATGACCCTTTGCGCATTCCCGTAGCGATCGAGCAGCGCCGAAGCGGCGACCACGAGTTGGAGTTCGAGGTCGGGGTGATCCCGGACCGCCTCCAACACCGAGCGAATGCGCGAATAGCTTGGGCGCGCGGTGACGACCACGCAGATCTTTCGAGTCATCGTTGCACCTATTCCAGGTCTTCGGGTGAGAGCAGGGTATCCCGCTCGACGGCTCTGCGCAGGCGGCGACCCACGAGGGACGGGAGCTCACCGGCCGGAATGCCCGACCCTGGCTTCTTGGTGGTGAGGTGCTCCTCGCGAAGCACGGTACCCGCAGGAATGTCGTTTCGGGCTACCACGCTTTTCATGAAGATGCCGCGCAGGGAGGTCACGGATTCCGGAAGGTCGTTCTTATCCGCCGGGTTCGCGCGCATCCTTTCGATAAAGCGGATTCCATCCACGAGCTGGCGCATCTCTGTCGGAGTGATCGACGCGACGACGTCGGGTCCGAACATTTCCCGGCTCAGCGTGAGGTGGACTTCCAATACCTCGATCCCGAGGGTCGCTGCTGCGAGGCCCGGATAGATGGTGGCGGAGTGATCCGACAGGCCCACCGCGCAGCCGTAGCGTTCACGAAAGGTTGGGATGAGATTGATCCCCACCAGTTCGGGCGGGCAGGGGTAGATGGACGTGCACTGCATCACAGCCAGCGGAACACCCGATTTCTGGATTCGCTCTACTGCGGCATCGATTTCGTCAGACGGGCTCATTCCTGTAGAGACCAGGATCGGCAGGCCGGTTGCGGTCATGGCGTCCAGCAGCTCCGGGTTCGAAATCTCGCCGGATGCAACCTTCCATGCATCGACACCCACGCGGGTCAGCATGTCTACGGCTTCCATCGAGAACGGAGAACTGATGAAGAGCAGCTCTCTCTTGCGGGCGTGTTCGCGCAAGCCCGACCAATGCGCTTCACTGAACTCCATGCGCTTCCAGTAGTCGAGCCGCGTCGCATCCTGATCACTAAACGGCTTTCGCCACGGTTCAGAGAGTGTGCTCTCGGCTGAAGCGATGTGGGTCTGGAATTTGATGACATCGGCGCCTGCATCGGCGGCGGCGTCGATGAAAGCATGTGCCATACCGAGGCTGCCATCGTGGTTCTGTGCCACTTCGGCGATTACGGAACACGAATTTCCCGGACGCGGATCTGCGAGCCAGCTCATTGGCAGCTCTCTCCCAATCGCTGGGCGAGAAATTCCGCCCATTCCAGTTCGAGGGGTTCATCGATGTTGGCGACCGGCTCCTCGATCACGACGCCGACGCAGTCACTCTTCATGGGATCGCGGTCGCTCACGACGGCGTCACGGGTTGCCGAGTAGCAAACCCCGTTTCGAGAGTAGTAGGCAGGAAACGCCTGCCGCGCGGTGAGCGTTGCGCTCTGCTCACAGTACAGCGAGAGACGGTCCTTCTCATCGAGCTTCACGATCTTCTCCGGTGTGTAGTGTCCCGGGACGCGGCTGACTGCCGCAGCTGCGCGATGGCCTCCCTCGATCATCTTCCGAACCGTGCGTTCGACATCTTCCGTGCGCCGCAATGGTGTCGTGGGTTGCAGCAGGACCGAGATGTCGAAACGGCAGCTGTAGTGCTCCTCGCTCGCGAGCCACGCGTGTCGCCACGCCTCGACGGCCGACGCCAGATCGCCCGCGAGTTCGGCGGGTCGCATGAAGGGGACGTCGAGCCCACAGCTGCGTCCCTCCTCGGCGATCTTCTCGTCGTCTGTGCTGAGGACGGTGTGATCGATCCAACCCAGGGCGGCCGCGGTCGTGGCGGCGTGCTTGATCAAGGATCTCCCTCCCACCGGGCGCAGGTTCTTGTTGGGGATCCCCTTGCTGCCCCCCCTCGCCGGAATGACAGCCAAGACCGAAAGCCTGTTCCAGGTCATCTCGTCTTTGGGCCCAGTGGCCCCCTCCGGGCGGTGATCATCTGAGTTGGAAAACGACCTGCAAGGCTACCCCATCTGCGCGTCGCGTGGCGAACCTGCGGCTTGTACAGATCTGCCCTTCGGGGCGTCAGTCTACGTAGGCCTCTTCGGGCGCGACTTCGTCGCCATACATCCCGGTCTGCCAGAAGAAGGCACGCGCTTCGTGACAGAGGTGACACTTTGATGAATACCCCTCTTTCTTGTCCGCGAATCCGGCCTGAATCGCCTCTTCCATCAAGGGGAGAGGTCCGTTGTTCACCAGCTTCTGGACCATGGAGTGGTCGTTGATCTCGAAATCGTCGTGGATCTTCGACAGGGGTGTCTTCATCGTGTTTCCAATCGCGATCCCTGCGCAGACGGAGGGGAAGACGTTTCCGTGTGGGTCGATGTGGATGCTCTTCTTCCACAGCAGCTTCCGCCCGCAATGGTCGCTCGCGAAATCTTCTTTCGGAAAATTCTCGACGAGATGTGCCAGGGAGTTGGCAGCTCTACCGATCATCCTCAACGGGCGCTCGTCGAGGATGCCGCGGAAGATCTCGGTCTTCTCATCTTCCGTCAGGCTCATCATCTCGATCGGATTTTCGAGGAAATCCCTCGGTGCGACGACGACGACGCCCTCGTCGAAGACTTCATTGCCGATCCGTTCCGCCGTTTTCACGGCTTCGATCGGGACGAACTCCTGATGAAAGGGATCGCAGCTGATCAGCAGGGTGTCGATGCCGAAATTCTTGATTTCGGTCATGCGCTCTCGCGCGATCTTGTCGCTCTTGCACCAGAAGCCGTTGGTCTCGAGCTTGCCCAACGGCAGCATTCCCTCTTCCTTCGCGACCTTGAAACAATCGATCAGGTGTTTGTAGTCGAAGAAAGGCTCGCCACCCGCGAAGTGGAGGTCTTGCCCGGTGAATCCCAGCTTCTTGAACTCGCGGAGCAGCTCGCGGAGATGCTCGGGCGGCATGATGGCGCGCTTGTTCGGCCCACTGTTCTCGTAGCAGTGGGCGCAGGCAGCGTTGCAGCGATAGGTCAGCAGGATTCCCGCGGATTTCCATTTTGCGAGCTTCCGCGGTCGAAACTTCCGCATCAGCGCGGCGTACGCTTTGGCGACGGTTTTTTTCACTTCGCAGGCCTCCAGTGACGAGCGACGACTGCCGCGACGCTTCTCGAGCACACACTCGTAGGGGGAACGAAGCGTAAGCCTAGATCTTTGGCGCAATTTGGACCACCAAAACGTGGATCACTCTCGCCACAGAGGCTCCCAGAAGCTTCCCGGCCCAATATTTTGGTCTCGAGCCACTCTTGGCCGCCCAGCCGCTCCTCGACGGTGGTCCAGGCGGAATGGCAGGCCAATGCGCCGACGCCCTTCTCTGTGCTGCTCCGGCATCCGGGCAATCACGGTCGGCGGCTCATCTCGCGGTTCGAGTACCATCCAGCGGGTGCTTGAACGGGCCGTGCGGGACTTTCATTCGTCAGGGGCATCGATAAATGAATCAGGTTCCAGACACGGAGGTACAGCGGAGCCTCAGGACCGTAGCGATCGCGTCGTTCTTCTTTACCGCGGTCGCGCTGTGCATCTTCGAGATCCTGAGCGTCGACTTCGGCTGGCACATCAAGACAGGTGAGTTGATCTGGGCGACGAAGTCCATTCCTACTCGAGATGTTTTCTCCTATATCGCCGAGGGGAAGCCGTGGGTCGATTCCCATTGGTTATTCCAGCTGATGATCTATGGGGTTCACACAGCCGCCGGGTTCCCTGGGCTGTGCGCACTTCGAATCCTGCTGGTCATTGGGGCGTTCGCCTTCCTGCTGTCGATTCACTATCGCAGGGAATACCTTCCGATCTCACTTCTCGTCTGCCTCCTGGCGTTGTTCGTTTCCTATCAGCGATTCGTGATGCGTCCAGAACTGGTCTCCCTGTGTTTTCTCGCCCTGTTCTTCTACAGCATGGAGAATTTTTCAAAACGCCCACGCGTTTTCATGGTCGTCCTGCCTCTGTGTCAGTTGCTCTGGGCCAACATGCACGGCCTGGCGGCCATCGGAGTCGCTTTCGTGGCCATCTACCTTGCCGGAGACTTCTTCCAGCTGCTTCTCTCGAAATCAAAGTCCGAATCACCTAACGCGAAGTGCGATTCACGCGAGCTGAAATTGAAGTGCGTCGTGTTTGGCCTGGTGGTTCTTGCGTATCTGGCCAATGCGAATGGAGTCGAGGGAATTCTCTATCCGCTCAAGATCTTCGGCGAGCTGCGGGGCGAGGCCTCCGCCTTCCCCAGGCTCGAAGAACTCGAATCTCCATTTTCCATCAACCCGGAGTTCGCCCTCGATCCAGTCGCCGTCTACAAGCTGTTCGTGGTGGTTTCCGCTCTGGCCTGGGTCGGCCATTGGCGGCGTGTTCGTTTCGCCCACATCCTGCTCTACGCGACCTTTTTCTATCTTTCAACACTCGCGATGCGGAATATGAGCCTGTTCGCTGTCGTCGCCACGCCGATTACGGTTCGGAATCTGAATGGCATCATGGATCGCGTTTTTCATGCAGGGAACCCGACTGCAAAGATACGGGGAGCGGTCGCGGTGGTGACCGCGGCATCGATGCTTCTCGTTTCGGCAATGGTCTGGACCATCACTTCCAACAACCAGCTATATGCGCAGTTGCGTTGGCCGCGAACCTTTGGTGTCGGATTGTCGGATCGATTTGCCGGGGACGCCATCGACGAGTTGGCGAATCTGGATGGGAGATTCTTCAACAGTCCCGACCTCGGCGGTTATTTGATCTGGAAGCTCTACCCTCAAAAACAGGTGGCAGCAGATGGTCGCTGGGAAGTTTACGGAGAACTCTATCCCGAACTAAAGCGCGCGTATGGGGATCCGGAGGTGTTTGCGCGGCTCGTCGAAGAGCATGGCATCGTTGCCGTCGTCCTCAGTACACGGACGTCACTCGCGAAAAAGATGACGAGGTGGATTCGGAAAAGTCGGACCTGGCACCTCACGGTAAACTCGAAGAACGTTCTGTTGTTCGAGCGGCTCGATCGAGTCAACCGATAGAATCGCGCTTCACCGAGGTACTCGAACCCTGTGGCTGCGCTCCGTCAGAAGCTGAGCCCGAAGCCGGCCGACACTTCGACGCCCTCGGTGGAGAATCCCACATCGACGCGGAACGGAGCATCGCGCTCCAGGGTGATTCGGAGGCCCACTCCACCGCTGGCCCAGACGCGCGAGCTGAAGATATCCGGCCAGTCGTCCGCGACGGATCCGGTGTCGCCAAAGAACGCGAGGCCAACACGCTCGACGCGCAAGGCCTTCGTGAAGGGGATGCGAAATCCTCGTGTCAGCACCCAGAAGCGATACTCGGCGCTCGCGTGCCACATCGAGCGATCTCGAAATCGTCCGGCGATGAAGCCCCGAAGAGTGTGCTTTCCCCCCAGTGTCGGGATCGAGTAGAACGGCAGATCCCCTGCGGTGGTGCTGGTCTGTAGGTGAAACGCAAGGGTGTCGGTGGGTGGATGTTCTTCCTCCGAATCACCTCCCTTGTGGAACAGCGGTGGCATCGGAACGATCTTGGTTCCGTAGACGGTAAAGACCGATCCGACGTCCCAGTCGGTCTGCAGCAGCGCCGAGTCGATGCTCGTTCCCACCGCGAAGCCTCGATAGGGCATCTGCTGGCTGTCACGTGTGTCGTAGCGCAGTTCCAGTTCGAGCCAGCCCAATTTGTGATCGTCCCCTCTCGCGAAGAGCAAAGGGAACTCATCCTCATCCCCGGTATTGGGTTTGTGATTGACTTCTCCGTTTCCGAGCGAATGCCACTCGCCTTTGATCGATGCTGCGATGACGAGGTTGTCGCCCTGGGTCCGGAACCGCGAGTTCGAAGCCGAGGCGGCCGAATGCCGTCTTGTCTCGGTAACTCGTCTCATCGCCTTCACTCGTTCCCGCCCCGAAACCGAAGAATCGGCGGGTGAGAGATTTTTCGTAGCCGCCCCAGACTTTGAGGAAGCTGCGCTCTTCCTGAAGGACTCCACCTCCTGGGACCTCTCGGTGATGGAGTCTTCGGCGCCACACCATATGGTAGAGCCTGCTGACCTTCTGTAGTGTAGGAAGCGAAGAGGCCAGCGAATTCACGTCGGCGCTGTTGGCGGAAATCGAGATCGGTGATCGCGATTCCCCCGCCGAAGCCAACGTCGCTGTCGCGAAAGAAGAAGGGCGCCATGAAGCTCGAGACGAGGAATCGCTGGAAGACATTGCCGGGCTTGAGTCGCCCCTCCGGGATGTAGCGCCAGCGCTCGGGATTCGTCAGGTCCGCGGGCTTCTCGATTTTTGGAATTCGCCCGTCCTTTTCGATTCCCTGCCACGGATCAAATTCCCCGGTCGTCGACTGTGCGATCGACGACCCGCAGAAAAATGCGGCCGCTGCAAAGCAAAAGATGGATTGGAAGGTCCAGAAGTGCGATGGGCGCTCTGGTCGGCGTGAGCTCAACTTCAAGGAGACATTTCTCCGCGCCTCGGGCGTGAGCGGGCGTTGTTGCTGCTGTAAGCGTCATGCCGCACGAGTCGCATTGCATCGGGGCGACCGCCAGCGTTCAACGAGTCGACAACGTCCCCGAGAATTCTAGTTCGATCAGTCCGTAAGTCGAGAAACGACGACCTCGCGCGTGCTCCTCAGCACCGTGTAGAGCACGCGCGGATCACTCGGATCCCAGGCGATGCCCTGGCCCTCGGCGGCTACTGGGAGTATTTCCACGAACTCGAGCGCAGCGCCGGATGTCGGGACGCGCAGCGCGTAGAGTTCGGGCTCGTATGGCCAGTCGCGTAGAGAACGCCGTCCGGGCCGAACGCGGCGCCCGAGTTGCTTCTCGTGCCAAAGCGTTCGAGGACTTCAGCCGGGAAGCCGTAGCCCCCGACCCGGCGCCACTGATCGTCGTAGATGGCGATTCCAGTCCACTGGGTCCCGCGACCCGGAATACCGCCTCTCCCTTCGTAGTTCCCGAACGCCACCCACCAGAGTCCCTCACGGCGATCGATCCAGGTCGCCGAGCCGGGCAGCATGCCAAAGCTGTGAGATCCGATGTGCTCGAGGGTCTCGGTGTCGAAGATCTCGATCGAGCTCAGCATCGGCACGCCCGGGTAGTTGGAGTTTGCACAGTAGAGTCGGCCGTCGAGCACGATGCCGCTGTTCAGGTGGTGGATCCCGCCGCCGTCCGGTTCCAGATACCCGCCGACGCGCTCGCCCGTGCGCTTGTCGTACTTTCCAATCGCGCGGTTGCCGATCGCGTAAAAGTGATGCGCGTCGACTGCAACGGCCTGACGCGCTTCGGCTGCCTTGAAGCGCCGCAGTTCCTGCAGACCGCGGGTGGGCGAGTCCGCTTGCGAGGCCGCACAGATGACGAGCGCGAGTAGCGCGAGAAGAGTCAGTGGACGAACGACGTTTGACACCGCGTTACCGTAGCGCCGCCCCGCGGATTCCGGGAGCCGTGCGGTGGACGAAGAGCGATTCTCGAGAAGTGATTGCCGCTCCTTCGAGCCCGACCGGCAGATTGCCCAGGTTGTCCAACCTGTGCCTATAATCCGTCCGGATCCCACCCACTCGCGCGGCCGAGCAGTGGCGGGGGATCGACTCGATCTGCTCGGTTCAGGGAGGGTGGAGACCGACTCGACGGGTTCGCCGAGAAGAGGAGGGGAGGGCGGTGTTCAAAAAAGCCTGGTTGGCGTTTTTGTTGCGATCGCGATTTCGCTCGTCATTGGTTGGTGGGTCGCAGGCCCACTGGTCTACAAGACCGCGATCGGCCTCAGCGAGACTGCCTTCCCCGCTGGCGCACAGCTGCAGGCGCTCTTCGACCGAGTGGCACCCGAGTATTCCTGGGCGGGGCCGGGGTTCGCGTTGGCCGCGCTCATCTCGCTCGCAGTCGGCGTCCTGGCATTTCTGCTGGTTCGCGCGGCGAAGCGATCCCAGGTCGCGGCGACGGACCGGAGCCGGCGGCGTTTCGTGACCGGCTTTGGTTTCGGGGCGGTAGCCGCACTGGTATCCAGCGCGGTGGTGGCCGGCCTCGGTGTGGCACGCGGCTGGCTCGGCCTGGGACATGGAGGCCGAGGTTGGCAGCCGGTCTTCACGGAAATCTTCGGTGACAATGTCGTAGAGACGCACCCCGAGTGGAAAGCGGCGTGGAGGGGCAGCCGGATTCGCGCCCATCGCCGTCTCGGGCGCACCGACTGGCAGGTGTCGGACATCGTGCTCGGAACGGGTGGGATCAGCGATCAAGAGGGCGAAAAGATCGGTCGGCTCGCGATCGAGCGAGGTGTGAACTATTTCGACACTGCGCCCGATTACTCGGGTGCGGCGAGCGAATCCGCGATGGGAAATGCGATGCGCGGCCAGCGCGATCGCCTCTTCGTTGCCACAAAGTTCTGCACACCGACGGGGCACCTGCCCGCAGGATCATCAGTTGCGGACTACAAGACCGCGGTCGAGGGCAGCCTGAAGCGCCTCGGCACCGACTACGTCGATCTATGCCACGTCCACTCTTGTGACACCGTATCGCGCTTGATGGACGAAAATGTTCACGAGGCATTTGATCGCCTCAAGCAAGACGGGAAGGTGCGCTTCCTGGGATTTTCGACCCACACGCCAAATCTCGTCGAAGTCGTCGAGACGGCAATCGAATCCGGGCGCTTCGACGTGATGATGGTCGCCTATCACCACGGACTCTGGTCGGCGTTGCCCGCGCTCATCGCGCGCGCGCGCCGCGAGCAGGACATGGGCGTGGTCGCGATGAAGACGCTGAAAGGCGCCAAGCATCACGGCCTCGCGGGATTCCGCGAGGACGCCGACGCGTATTCGCAGGCCGCTTTGCGCTGGACGCTCTCGAATCCAGATGTCTCGTGTGCGGTGATTTCATTCTACGAACTGAAGCACGTCGACGAGTATCTGGTTGCCTCTGGCGGCCAGCTCAGCGCCGACGACATCGCGGTACTCGAGCGCTACGACCAGCAAATCGTGGGCAGCTATTGCGCGCCGCACTGCGCGCCTGCCTCGACCGCTGCCCCGAGAATCTCGCCATCCAGGATGTGCTCCGCTACCGGATGTATTCCGAAGATTACGGTTGGCACCGGGAGGGCGCCCGGCTCTACGCGAAGCTCGATACGAACGCGTCCGTCTGCGCTTCCTGCAGTGGGCCCTGCCTGGGAAGCTGCCCCGTCGGAGTCCCGATTCCAGAGCGCAAACGCGACGCACACCGACTACTGATCGGCTGACGACAAACCCCGCGATGAGAGTCGCCGCGGTATAAGCCCAGAACAGCGAACATGGCCTCGCCGACGAAGATCAAGCTGCCGGGTACGAGCGGACTACTGAGAATCAAATCGCAACCCGAAGATGGCCTGGAAGTGTCTATCAATCGTAGACTTGAGCGGATTCTTGCGTATTTGAGACCGCTCGCACGGGGGGTCGTGGGATCGACTTGCGACAGCCTCACTGCTTCTTCAGGAGCCAGCAACTAGCCGGCGGTTCGTGTGCGGGCGCTGCACGAAGAAAATTGACGGCCACCGACGAGAATTTCCGTCACCTAAACGCAGGATTCTCCTACTCACAGTCTGAACTAGCACTCGAGGTGCATCCACGTGCAACTCAGATATGTGAAAACACTGTTTGACTTAGGAGAGTACGGCCTAGTAAGCTATTGGGGCTTCACTTCGAACGTCGACTCAAACGGATGCGCCGCGCCATGCACGGCGCCAGTGGGGCATTGAAGGAGGTATTGAACATGGGTTTCGGGCGATCGTTAGCGGTCACACTATTAATTCTGGGCTTCGCGGCACCCGCGAATGCAGGAGTCCAGATGTATTCGGGCGAAATGATCGTCCATATGCGCGGTTCGGATGCAGCGGGCAACTTCATCGCCGTCCCGTTCGGAGCCAATTGCAACACTCGCTCCTATCACGCTCACGAAACCGCCACGCTGAGAGGCTTTTCGGTGGTGATCCCGAAATTCGGAGGTCAGGTACCCGTCATCGACACGAACACGGACAGCATCCCGGATGTTGCGACCGGCTGCGCGCCGGCTTCGCTGCAGGTTGGACTGCCGGTGATGGGAGGCGGAACTCTCGCCACGACGGGCAGTGCATCGACCATGCGAACTGTTTACAACCCGAGAGGGTTCACAGTCCCGATGTCGGACCTCTCTCGGGTGACGTCAGGTGCTTCATTCCTTTCGACGACCTGGATGCCACTTCCGCTTGGAACCCCCCGACTCCATTGGGAAATCGAGTACGCAGATTTGAGAAACGCCGCGGGAGGATTTTCGGATAGTGGAGGACCGGGCAGTTTTACGGTTTCGCACGCTGGGACGGCTGCGAGGGTTCACGTCACTGCCGGAAAGAATCGATTCGGTGGGACGATGCGCCTGTTGGGCGATTATCATACCAATCGCGGCCTCGCTACCGTTTCGAAGTCGTCGGGGGCCACCCCGTGGAATCTGCAGTACATCGGTGCCGGTGCCGAGACCGCGATGGGCGACGTAACGGCTGGCCTGACGTACAGCGCGATGATTTCTCGCAAGTGGCTCAACCTTGCTTCGGCCGGTTACTCGGCGAGGACCGCCACCATTTCGGTATTTCCCTGGACGACTGGCGCGGTCGAAGTCACCGCCTCGGGCGGGCCGCAGGCGACCATCCTGAAGCGGACCGGGTACGACAATCGAACGCCTGGCGGTGCAGGGAACATCCAGATGGTGAGTCCCGCACTCACGCACTGGAAGCATCCCTTTCGCGATTATTACACCGGGCAGCATCGCGACGATCAAGCTGACCTTCGTTCCGGAACCCGACGCCTGGCTGATGCTCGTTTCCGGGATCGGTACGCTAGCGATCCTGTATCGCGCGAACGTTCAGCGCGGACGCGCGTGATCGGGGCTCGGCTCCCGGGTCACGACATCGCGGCGGTAATAGCGCTGCCAGGGTGTCGGAAGCGGGGTCTGGGACGGGAACAGCCGTTTGGCCAAGACCTCCGCGTGTGTGAAGCTTGGTTCTCATGATACCGAGCCGCTGTGCGGGCGTGGCGTCCTGTTTCTTTTCCGAGAAACTCTTCTGGTAATTCAAGTAAACGCTCAGGATGGCGCATCGCTCGACGACACTCGCGCGACGCTTGGAGAACGCGATCGTCTCGCGTTTGTGGTTGGCGCCACTATGTCGCAGCCATAAGTCGGCGCGATTGACCGGGAACAGCGGATTGCGTGACGTACGCGCTTGCTTCGAGGGCGTGACCGCGTGCCGTACCTCGACCCCGGGGGCGCGCCGCCAAGCTCGGGGATAGGCGGGGTGCTCATCGGAGTGAATTTCGATCTGGGAGCCTTCGGGTGCAACGAGATCCAGTAGCGCGGCCATGTTGTGTTCGATCGCGCGTGGGTGGGGTGGACCGAAGCGAGATTCCAGGCGGTGCCGTTTGCGTCTCTGGGCGGTTGTCATCCGACCCTTTCGACGCAGCTCGGCATCGGTGAAGGCGTAGAGGAAGTGCGTATGTGCGCCATGACGGTCGTTGGGGAGCATTGCTGGATCCGGGCGATCTGGCGGTAGCCCGAGCAGGCGAGCAGCGCATCCCACGTGTGACGAAGGAGCTCAGGGTGCTTGAGCCAGTAGCTGGTGGAAAAGGTCTGTGAACTAAAGGATCGCCTGCAGTGTGAACATTGGAACCGGGGCACGCTGCGCAGCGCCCGCATGCGATGGAAGGATCGGTGTGCCGAGAACAATCAAAAGGAAGGGGCCGGGCTCCTGATGGAGTCCGGCCCCTTGAGATTCAGCAATAAAAGCGGTTAGCGGCGGCGCACCCTCCGAGTCACCAGGATTGCACCTAGGCCGAAGAGCATCGCAGCGGTGGGCTCGGGCACCTGCGCCGAGATGATATGTCCGGCGGATCGCCACGGGCCACCCGCGTACTGAGCACCGAGGTGCCACTCTCCGACGTCCATCAGCGTCCCGCCTTCGAGCTCGAATACCCAGGTGTAGTCGCCACCTCCCGTGATGTTCACGAAATCCGTGACGCATACTTTGCTGGTGTTGCCAGGATTTAGGTCGCAAAGAGAGGCCGAGTCAATCGGGGATTCGAAGACCGGATTCCAGTCGTCCATCGATGTGAGCGGCTGGGCCGTAACCGTGCCGCTCGTCCAGTCCTGGATCACCTTGAAGCCGATCTGGTTGAACCCGGCCAAGTCGCCGGTGTAGTTATCGGTGTTGATCGTGTACGTCACGATCCAGGTGCCGCCCACTTCCTCTTGGACGGAGAGGTAGAGAGTCGAGCCCTCACACCCCATTGCGTCGCAGTTGTCGAGCGTGAGCTCGGCGAACTGCAGGGCCTGCGCGGAGCCGGCGAAACCAATCAACATCAACGCGAGGAATACGATTCGAACGGAACGTGAGTCCATCGGGTTTCTCC
>PVMK01126463.1_pt1 | contig 30571 bp, 38 predicted proteins | sample 1853481 | NCBI WGS metagenome assembly PVMK01 (sample SAMN08533507, study PRJNA380276) | Marine sediment metagenome, whole genome shotgun sequencing project.
CTCTTAATATAAGAGATGATGACGAACTAATTGAGGCAAAAATTACTAGCGGTAATGATGAGATATTAATTTCTTCACACTATGGACAGGCTATCAGGTTTAAAGAAGAAAACGTAAGAGACATGGGTAGAACAGCCACCGGGGTTAGGGGAATTAGGCTTGATAAAGGCGACCAGGTTGTAAGCCTTGAAGTAATTGAAAACTCTGAAGCTCAAATTCTTACAGTGACGGAGAAGGGCTACGGCAAGAGAACGCTTGTTTCCGCGTACAGGATTACTGGTCGAGGCGGTAAGGGTGTTATTACGATCAAGACAACCGGAAGGAACGGTAGAGTAGTAGGAGTCTTCCAGGTGACGAACGATACACAAATAATGATGATTACAACGCACGGCGGAAAAGTGATCCGCATGAATGCTTCTGAAATAAGTGTTTTTGGAAGAGGGACTCAGGGTGTTAAACTCATAGGCCTAGCTGAGGATGAAATGGTTGCTTCAGTAGCAAAAGTTGTTGAAAGAGAGTAACGCGCTTGCATTTATTCTTTTTATTTACCCTAGAGAGTGTTTACCTTCCATGATTCGAGAGATTGAAAACATATTTCTTGATTTCCCTGGGTACGGTTGTTTTGCCTGTGATCCCCGAAATCAACTTGGACTACGTTTAAAATTCTTTGCTGATGAAGAGAAGGGTGATGTGTTCACAAAATTCAAACCCGAAGAGCATCTTCAAGGTTTCCCCGGAATACTTCATGGGGGGATACAGTGTGCTCTTATCGATGAAGTTGCTTTTTGGACTATGTTTGATCAGTTTAAGAAAATTGCTCTCACCACTAAACTAGATATGGAGTTCTTAAGACCGGTTGATGCTTCATCTGAGCTAACGATTAGGGGAAAAGTGACAGAGGCGAAGGGGCGTAAGGTGAGGGTTGAAGTAAGCATTCTAAATAACAAGAATAAGGTTTGTACTAAAAGCACTGTTGATTACACCATAACTAAAAAAGAAATGACATATAAAATAATGGGAAAGGAAAGATTTACTGAAAAATTTCAAAAATATTTGGAAGATTAACTATGCTAAAACTATATGACCACCCGCTTTCGGGGAACAGTTATAAATCCAGGCTAGCTTTAAATCAGCTAGGTATCGAATATGAAAGAATAAATGTAGATATATTTAAAGGTGAGCAGAATAACGCTCAGTTTGCGGCGCTCAACCCGAATAAAAAGATACCTGTGTTAGTTGATGAGGATTTTGTTATGTGGGAGTCAAACGCCCTTCTTTTCTATATAGGTAAGAAGTACTCTCCCAATTCTATATATCCTGAAGACCCTAAAACTCACGGTTTAGTGGCTCAGTGGCTGTTTTTTGGAAAGACTGCGATTGATCCTAATCTTGCAATGGCTAGGTACCTTACTAGTTTCGTTTCGCCTGAAATGCGAAATCAGCAGGAAATTGCGAAATATAGGGCTCATGGAAATCTTGCGCTTAAGATTCTGGATGATCATCTTCTTGAAAAGGAGTTTTTGGCAGGAGACTACTCGATTGCGGATATCGGATGTTATCCCTATGTACATCTGGCTCCTGAGGGTGGAATAGATCTTTCTGCTTACCCTGAAGTTGAGTCCTGGTGCCGGCGTATTGAGTCTCAACCCGGATACATTTCTATGGAGGAATAATTTGGTGGGGAGTCAATAAAAATTGAGCGGGAAACGGGATTCGAACCCGCGACCTTCTCCTTGGCAAGGAGACGCTCTAGCCAGCTGAGCTATTCCCGCTTAAAAGCACTTTAAAGATATCAAGCCCAAAGATTATTGTCAAGAATTACGCGGGACGCGTACATTTTAGGTAAAATAATGAGCCGGTGATAGAAAGTGAGTAATAATCAAAGAAAATCTATAATCTCTAAGGTCAATAGAGTGATTGTTAAAATTGGAAGCAGTGTGCTTACCGATAAGGACGGTAGTCTCTCTGAGAGCATATTTGAAAAATTAGCACACGAAATTTCTAAAATCAGGGATAAGAACATTGAAGTAATTGTGGTTTCCTCAGGCGCCATTGCTTCTGGGATGAAGAAACTGGGGATAACTAAGAGACCTAAAGAAATATCAATGAAACAGGCCATTGCAGCCTCGGGGCAGAGTACGCTTATATGGCATTATGAAAGAGCATTCTCGGCATTTAATCAAAACGTTGCACAGATTCTTCTTACACTCGATGGTTTCTTAGATAGAAAAAGATTCTTAAATGCGCGCAAGACTCTAATTACACTTCTCGCAATGGGGATAATTCCCATAGTGAATGAAAACGATACAGTTGCGGTTGAGGAGATTATGCTTGGGGATAACGACAACTTGGCTGCTCATATCACTTCACTTATAGAGGCGGATTTACTAATTATGCTTACTGATATAGAAGGTCTTTATAACAAAGACCCGAGGAACAATGAAGACGCAGAGCTCATTTCTTTAATAGAGCGTATTGGAGAAGAGATTGAAAATACTGCAGGGGATACATTTGGCAGGACTACGATTGGTGGAATGAAGACCAAGATAGAAGCCGCAAAAAAGGCTGCTGCTTTCGGGGTTCCTACTATTATTGCAAACGGAAAAAACGGATCGGTCCTTGAGGATATCTTTGATGGGAAGGAAGTAGGTACTCTGTTTCTTCCTTCTGAGGAGAGCTTAAGCGGCAGGAAACACTGGATTGCTTTTACACTTAAGTCAGCCGGAGAAATTGTAATAGATGACGGCGCTAAGAAAGCTATAACATCTTCCGGGAAGAGTTTGCTGCCCTCAGGGATTAAAGAGGTAAAGGGTAACTTCGGGGTAGGAGAGTCGGTGACATGTGTTGATGAAAACGGTACGCAGGTTGCAAGAGGGCTTACATCTTATAGCTCTCAGGATATAAGAAAAATTATGGGCTCCAAAACTTCAGATATCGAAGGCATTTTAGGTTATAAATACAGCGATGAGGTAATCCATAGGGACGATCTTGCCGTTATAAAGGATTGATAAAAGATTTTAGCAATGAAGTCAAAGAAGTTCTTCTATATAACAGCATTCATTATTGTAATTTTAATATTACTGGGAGCCTCTTACCTCGCAGTTTCCCGTTACATCCATAAAGTACCTTCTGTTTCTAAAGACATAATTGTGGAAATACCCAAAGGGGCTGGTCTAAAAGAGATATCATCAAAGCTTAAGGGATCAGGCGTAATAAAAAGTGACAAGTTGTTCATTCTATATGTGATGAGTGAAGGCTGGCAGGACACCTTAAAAGCGGGGGAGTATGAATTTGACAAGGGCAGTACTATGTCGGACGTGGCTAGCAAGATTGTCACAGGTGATGTTCTACTCTATCGAGTAACAATTCCCGAGGGTTTAACTGTTAAAGAAATTGCCGGGCTATTGAACAAAAAAGGTGTTGTTGAAGAGCAAGAGTTTATTCTTGAGACAGAGAACAAGGAACTTTTGAGGGAACTACTCGGACACGGCGCAATAAGCTTTGAAGGTTACCTCTTCCCCGAAACCTACTCTTATTCAAGATCACCTAAATCACAAGAGTTGATTCGATTAATGGTAGGTAGGTTTAAGGCAGTTTACGAGCCGCTTCAAGATATTGGAGACAAGGTTAGTCTTACGGATAATGAAATACTGACCCTTGCCTCTATTATTGAGAAAGAAACGGGAGCTGCATTTGAGCGCCCGATGATCTCAGCCGTCTTTCATAACCGGCTCAGGATTGGTATGAAGCTTGACAGTGATCCCACCGTAATCTACGGAATGGGAGAGAGTTATAACGGCAACCTTAAGAGAAGGGATCTAAGAGAAGTAACTGAATATAACACCTACGTAATTAAAGGACTTCCGCCGGGGCCGATTACAAATCCCGGCAAAGATTCTATAGTGGCGGCTTTAAACCCTGCAGATGTAAATTACTTATACTTTGTTTCCAAAGGGGATGGCACACATCATTTCTCATCTAATTATAGAGAACATCAAAGAGCGGTTTTGAAATACCAAAGGTAACAACCCTTAAACAAATACGTCACTGAACGGATCGACCCGGGCTTTTTCAACAACAGGCTTATTAATCTTTTTGTTTTCTCTTTCTATCCTGATAAGTCCGTTTTTTCTGCGCGTGGCTATAAACTGAATACCGCTTGTTTCTCTGGAGATCTTCTCCAGAATCCTGGGATAGTTTTTAGACCCAATGAAGATTGAATGAATGCAAACACCAAGTTTCTTAGCTCTAAATCTTTCGGCTACAACATCACAGTCGCCTGAAGTAGGAATACCATCAGTAATAAATAATATATGCTTATTTCTAAGTCCCCTGCCTCTAAATTCTGAGATTGCATCTTTTAGAGCGTCCTCATAATTTGTGTTTCCAGAACACTCGGTTTTTGAAGCAAGATCAAGCATCCAGTTGTAGTCTCTGGTAAAGAATCGAGAGTTTCTTTTGTACTTGTACGAGCGGTGATTAAATTCGACGTACCCAACCCTCATCCTCTTTGATCTTGCGAGCTCAATAACCCCTCTTACAACCGACGAAGACCATTCGCTATATACACCCATCATAGAAGTACTAACATCTCTGAGGATTGCAATCTCTCCACCCATCATTTCTTTTTCTCTTTTATGAACACGAGGTAATGTGGGGGTTGTATTCTCAGTCCAGATCATAGCTTCGAAAGGATCGATATCTTCTATCTCATCGAAATGGCTCATTCTTTTCCATGTTCTAGGCATACCTCCCGGATGGGGTGCCCTAAGAGCAATGCTTCTCTGGAAGTTCCCTTCTAAAACTTTCATTATGATTCTTACATTGTCTGCGGAGTCTGTATTTTTCTTGCCGCCGATCCAGTAATCCTCTTCATCGCCCGGGTCTGGGGATTTGCTTGCAAATACCTTATTTGAATCTGGGGGTTCTCTGTCTTCGTGCTCACCCAGGTCATCGCTTATCTGACCTTCTGGATCAGATGGAATATCCTGAGCATCAGGGGGACTCATTTCATTTTCATTCTTTATACTATCTTTGAGGTCTTTTAGTGCTTCGAAAAAGGTTTTCCGGGCTTCCGTGAGCTCGTCATCCTGGGATTCTTTTGTGGCCTCATCGTCGGGAATTTCCTGGTGCTGCCCATCATCTCCCGGCATATCCTGCTCAGACTCCGATGCTTGCTGATCTTCTTCTAGCTTATCTTGTCTGTCCCTGTCTTTTTTTTTAGATGTTAGGTCGTCAAGGATTTGATCGAGCTGTTGGAACACCTCCTCCGGAATTCTAAAGGCGGTCATATATTTTAGAGCATTTAAGTCTTCAAGAGTACAATTATCTCTGTCATTTAAAAGAGCATGTGCCCTCATAATCTTTAAAGATTTAACAAAAAATGTTCTGTCGGATATTAGGGAATTTGTTTCATTACATCCGTAATCCTCTATTAGAGTTGCAACAAAATTGGCCAACGCCTCTTGAACAGCTAAAGGTATATCAACACTGCCTAGTTTTTCATAGTATTCATCAAATATTTTTCTGCTCACTCTTGCGGGAATTTCATAGTCACTTGATCTTTCGCTATAAAGCTTAATAACTTTTTTTGCTTCGTCCCATTTTCTGCCGTAAGAAAGCCCTTGAGCACTGACTTGCAGAACAAATCTATCAAGGTTAGCCGGATCAAGAGGTTCATTGTAATACTCATCCGCAGTTGGGTTACTGGTTCCTATAGCTGTTAATAGCGGAATTCTTTCGTTAAAGAATTTTCTTTCGTTTAATATTCTTAAAAGAACGTTAAGTGATTCTCCGGGAGCTCTGGAAATATCGTCCAGGAGGCAAATTTCAGATGTTAATATTCCGCCTTTAACAACCTTTTGTTTAATTACTTCACCGTCATCAGTAGTCTCTTTTGAAATCACGATATCCCCGATTAATTCTGATAACCTGGTGTCTCTATGGAGCTGATAGAAGAAAAACCTGAGGCTGGCAGCAGCGGATATAATTTCTGCAAGCATAGTCTTTGCGGTACCGGGAGGTCCCTCTATATATACATGTTCCCGTGCGATAATACCTAGCAGAAGGGACAGCTTTACTTCCTCATGTCCCACTACCAGATTATCCATTTCTTCTTTGAGAACTATGAAGGGATTTTGTCTTGTCATTATTAGGTTTAGCCTCCGTCTATTTCATTCCAGAATAGGTGTATTAATTAAGTGTACATAAGGGGTGTTTTATTTGCAATATAATCCTCACACTATTTGTTTGCAGGTTAATAACTGCAGATATGCAGACCTTTATATATAATTATGTCCATTTCTCAGATCTTATGACGTTATATCCCTTTACTTTAGATAATTTAATATGATAAGTTTAGTGGCTAATATCTTGGACTAAACAGGTTATAACTAAATGCAAGAACAAATATTAAAAATTCTATCTGATATGAGTGGTTTCATATGGGGATTGCCTCTCATAATCCTCCTATTGGGTACTGGCGTATATCTGACAATATTACTAAGGGGTATACAGTTTAGGGCTTTATTACCAGCACTTTATTTAGCACTGATCAAAAGAAAAGAAGATGGGGATGCTGAGGGGGATATATCTCATTTTCAAGCGCTCATGACTGCTCTGTCCGCAACCGTTGGAGTGGGTAATATTGCGGGAGTTGCAACCGCTATTGCTGTGGGCGGGCCCGGTGCGCTCTTTTGGATGTGGGTCACAGGGCTTTTGGGAATGGCAACGAAATATTCAGAAGCCGTGCTAGCTGTTAAGTATAGAGAAGTCGATAAACTCGGGACGATGAGCGGCGGTCCTATGTACTATATTTCAAAAGGACTTGGGCTTAAATGGCTTGGGATGCTTTTTGCTATATTCGCTTCAATTGCAGCATTCGGAATAGGGAATATGGTGCAGTCAAACTCTGTAGCTGATGCTCTGGGTACCGCTTTTGGGATTCCATTCTGGGATTACAGGCGCTGTGTTATGCGCTGCTACAGGGTTAGTAATCGTAGGCGGCATTAAAAGCATTGCAAGAGTTACAAGCACAATTGTTCCCGGAATGATCATTTTTTATTTGTTAGGATCTATTTTGACGCTCATTGTATTCAGAGAAAATATCCCACATTCTATCTACTTGATTTTTTACCACGCCTTTACACCTACTGCTGCTGCTGGCGGGTTTCTAGGGGCTACGATAAGTCAGACTGTAAGAATGGGCGTTGCTCGTGGAATATTCTCAAATGAATCAGGACTCGGAAGCTCTCCTATTGCCGCTGCGGCCGCTAAAACAAAAAACCCAGTTGGTCAGGGTCTCGTATCAATGACTCAGACATTTATTGATACAATTGTTGTTTGCACATTTACAGGTCTCGTTATTATATCAAGCGGATTATGGTCAGATGGTGATACGGGAGCTGGTCTATCTACAAGAGCATTTGAAAGTGGATTGCCTCACATTGGTGCTGATATAGTGGCGATAAGTCTGGCTTTTTTTGCATATTCTACATTATTAGGATGGAGTTATTACGGGGAGAAATCTATAGAATATATTTTTAAAGAACGTGCAATAATACCTTACAGAATAGTGTTCACGGCTGTTGTTTTTGTAGGTGCGGTTGTAAAACTAGATTTGGTTTGGACTTTTGCCGACGTTATGAACGGGCTCATGGCTTTTCCTAATTTAATTGGTCTTCTCGGGCTGTCGAGAGTTGTTGTTGAGGAAACAAAGAAATATCTGCCGCTTGAGATATCAAGAAAGTAGCTTCGTTGATAGAAAAAATTTAACCCGAGCTTATTGTATGATAGAGTATTTGAAATAATTATTTTAGGCATTAAAATCTTGATATTTGTACAGAGGAAAATTATGAGTAATTTCAGAAGAATTAAGATATTTTCAAAACTAACGCTAATCATAACTGCAGTTCTTTTCATCGCGCTTTTTTCCTGCGGAAATGGTGAGCGAACTTCATCTGACGGATGGAAATATGTAGGGGACGTTGGTGATAAGAAGGGCGGTTATGTCTCAGTATATATAGATTTAAATGATATGCAGATAGAAGGCAATATTAGAAAGTTCTGGATTAGATACTACGCAAAAAAGAGCGGCGGAGAGAAAGAAGAAAGATATATTAGACAAATAGGATACTGGGAAGTGGATTGCCAAGACCGTACGCTATATAGATTGGGGGAAGAATATTATGGTAGTAACTCCCAACTTTTAGGGAGAACAGAGGAACGAATCAAAGAAAACTATAAAGGGGAATCTCTCGGAGATAAACTTGCCTATGCGGCATGTCGGTATGCAGGTAGAAACTGATCAATGTTTTGTATTGTCCGGAATAAGTACCATTTCCCAAAGTGAAAAAATGATTTCTTCTTTTTCTGAAAGTTCCAGATTCTTTCCTTCCATTGTATCCTGTGCATATTTACTTGCGAATACATTTATATCATTTAATGTGATTTCAAATTCTTTGGTGCTGTCATGACTAATAACGTGAAAGCCTTGCTGTGTCTGAGTGGCTGTGAAACCGTTTAATTGTCTGTTCATCGTTTTAAGCTCCCTGTCTCTTTTCTAAACATAATCTTTTTCTTTTAACTTGAATATAATCACTAAAATTAAGTTTTAAAGGGTAGATTGTCTTATATCTGATTCCTTAATATTTTAAGTACTTCTACTTATATACACTGTATATATAATGAAACCTATTTTGATATAGTTTAGGAGATCTTTGTAAACTTTATTGTTTATAGAATGAGGGGTAATATGAAATGATCACAAATTCTTGCATAACTATCAAAGGAAGATTACTTTTGGTCTTTACGTTGGTTCTTTACACCTGGTTCTCGTTAGGTATCGATCCCGTGTTTGCGGAATAATAAATGTTACGGGCCGACTTTGAGCGAACACCAAATGATTGAACAAAGGGAGAAATTGAGACTTCTCCGTCTATTGATCAAGGTGTATTATTCAGTAGCACTGACGGTTATGTGTATGCTCTTGAGTGAGTGTTACCCTATTAATATCTTACTCACTGCTTTAACTAGATCTGTTTCTACAAAGTCTGCATATTTCGAATATGTTTCCGATCCTGTTAGTACCTGAATGGTTTTAAGCCCCGCTTTTTTGCCGGCCATCATATCGATGTATGAATCTCCAATCATCCATGAATTAAGTACGTCTATATCATATGAATTACGGATTGAATCTATCATCCCGGTTTTGGGTTTCCTGCACTCGCATACTATATTGTAAGGATGTAATGTTCCTCTAGGATTGTGAGGACAATACTCAAACTCTGAAATATGAACACCATTTTGTTTAAGTATAGAATCCAGATAATTGTGCAGCTCTTCTACATCGTTTTCTGTCAGATGCCCCCGTGCGATTCTTCCCTGGTTGGTAATTACAAATAATAAATATTCATTATCTATCAGTTTTTTTAGGGCTCCGATGAACTTATCTGGAATATGGAAATCTTCTACCCTATAAATATACTTCTCGCCGCCTTTAGGCAATAGTATTGTTTTATCTCTATCAAGAAATACAGCTTTTGCACCCGTATTAACCTTTGTTTGTAAGAATGGAAATCCGAGAAGCAACTCTAACTAATATCGATATACATGCCAAACGGATGAAATTCTATATCTTTGTTATTGATTCGGATGTAAGAACTTAAGAGGCTAAATAAAATAGCTAGTTATTTTCTCGTGTCTTTTAGGAGTTTAGCTTTAGCATCTTTTGGAAGGTGTCTTCTTAGGTATTCAACTACAGCTTCTCTTACAATCTGAGCGGGTTTCATGCGAAGATGCCACTGTGATTCGTTCAGCATATCTACAAATTCTTGAGACGCTTTAACATAAATGGCCTTATTTAAAGTTACCTTCTTCGTAGAGTTTTTCTTTTTTGTTGCCATATTATATATACTACCTAGTTTAGATATAAATACAATAATTGTTTTCAATTGACAATTGCCTATAAATAAAAAGTGCCCAGACCATTTTAATATTATTATTTTTACACTATAATCCAATTTAGTTGTAACACTTCTTTGCCGTCGTATTCCCTAGAAGGTTATTATGTTTGATAAAATTAAATGTATAATATGTAGTATATTTTATTGTTTGATTGATATGTTCTATTACTTATGAGTAAACTGGCGGATTCTATGAATAATAAATCTGAGATATCGAAGCGTCTTTATGTATCTGATATTAGCTGTGCGGGGTGTGTTGAAACAATAGAGGCGGCATTAAAGTCCGTCCCGGGAGTTGATGAAGTGCAGGTCAATTTTGCCGACCGGACCGTAAATGTCTCGGGAGATGTGCCGGCCGATACGTTGATTCAGGCTGTTAGCAAATCAGGCTACACAGCTTCAATTATGGAAGATAACACAGAATCTGAAAGAGAAAATAAAGACCTAGCTCACTATAAAGAGCTCCTTAAAAAAACTGTTATCTCCGGGATTATAAGCTTGGTAATTGTTGCGGTTACCATGCTTGGGCTTCTTCCTGATGTAGCGTCATTTAGAGGGCAGATTTCCTGGGGGATAGTTTCCCTTCTGACTCTTTTTGTACTCACATACGCAGGAGGGCGGTTTTTTACAGGAGCGCTAAAATCTTTTAAGAATCATAATGCCAATATGGATACCCTGATTGCGATAGGGACTGGGGTTGCATGGGTGTATTCAACTTTTATCGTTTTATTTCCTGACTCAGTTTCTGAAATCGCAAGGCACGTTTATTTTGATACTGCTACTTTGATAATCACTTTTATTAACCTAGGCTCTGCGCTTGAGATGAGAGCACGGGGAAAGACCTCAGAAGCTATAAAACGTCTTATCGGGCTTCAGCCCAAGACTGCGAGAGTGCTAAGAGAGGGCTCAGAGGTTGATATTCCGATTGAACAGGTTCAAATGGATGATATTGTTCGCGTGAGGCCAGGGGAAAAAATACCGGTGGATGGCGAATTGACTGAGGGCTCGTCTCATGTTGATGAGTCTATGCTTACGGGAGAGCCCGTTCCGGTTACAAAGAAAGTTGGAAATGAGGTAGTGGGAGGCTCAGTAAACAAGTCGGGGAGTTTTTTGTTTAAGGCAACCCGGATTGGTAAGGACACTGCGCTATCTCAAATAATAGATATGGTTCGTAAGGCTCAAAACACAAAGCCTGAAATCGGCCGTCTGGCAGATAAAGTTTCGGCGATATTTGTACCAATCGTATTGATTATTTCAGTGCTTACTATGCTTGCCTGGTTTAATTTCGGACCTCCGCCTCAATTGACTTATATGCTTGTAACGACAATGGCTGTTCTCATCATTGCGTGTCCTTGCGCACTGGGTTTGGCAACGCCGATCTCGGTAATGGTAGGGGTTGGCAAGGCGGCAGAATACGGAGTACTTATAAGAAAAGGAGATGCGCTTCAAAAAGCTGGTCAATTAACTATTGTCGTGCTCGATAAAACGGGGACTATTACTGAGGGTAAACCCGTGGTAACGGCTATAGAGACTTCAGAAGGATGGAGTGAGAATGAATTACTAAAAATAACCTCAAGTGTTGAGACAAATTCTGAGCATCCCCTTGCCGAAGCTGTAGTAGAAGCTTCTAAAGAAAAAAATATTGAACTCATACCTATAGAATCATTTGAAGCAGTTTCCGGACATGGTGTAAGGGCGCTGTATCAACAAAAGACTGTGCTCCTGGGTAACCGTAAGCTGATGAATGATAATGGAGTAAACTTGGGATCATTAATTGAAAGCTCAGAGAAGTTATCCAAGTTAGGCCAGACCGTTATTTTCGTATCGGTAAATGGGGAAGCGGTGGGGTTATTAGGTATATCAGACCCTATAAAAACGGATTCAAAAGAAGCGATCCAAAGATTACAGGAATCGGGAATAAAAGTTGTAATGCTTACAGGGGATAACCGGGCAACCGCAGAGACGGTTGCTTCTCTTGTCGGAGTGGATGACTTTATAGCTGAAGTACTGCCTCAGGATAAAGCTCATGAAATTACCAAGCTTCAGGAGCTGGGTGAAAAGGTCGCTATGGTGGGGGACGGAATAAATGATGCCCCGGCCCTTGCGGGATCCGACGTAGGTTTTGCAATAGGAACAGGAACCGATGTGGCGATTGAAAGCGCAGATATCACTTTAATGCGCGGTTCTTTACACGGAGTTGCTGATGCGATAACAATATCAAAAGCAACGCTCCGGAACATTAAAGAAAATCTTGTAGGCGCTTTCGGTTACAACTCGCTCGCTATACCGATAGCGGCCGGGATACTGTTTCCTTTTACCGGACTTTTGCTAAACCCCATAATAGCTGGAGCTGCTATGGCTCTATCCTCAGTTACTGTTGTTACAAACGCAAATCGGCTCAGGTGGTTTAAACCATAAAATGGAAATCTTAATTAACTTAGTCGGGCTTTTTATTATTGCCTTTATAGTCTGGTGGTTCTGGATTTTTAAAAAGCAATCCGAGGCTCATGTTGAGGGTAATTTGCTCGATATAGTTGTGGACTCGGGCGTATATGAGCCCTCTGTAATACACGTCAAGGCCGGAGAACCGGTGACTCTCCGTTTCATTCGTAAAGACAGTAGTCCTTGTGCAGAGAAAGTGCTTTTCGATGGTCTTGATATAAGTGCAGATCTTCCTGTGGACACTCCGTATGATCTAACTTTTACACCTGAGAAAAAAGGTGAATTTGAATTTACCTGTCAGATGGCGATGTACCGCGGGAAATTGATAGTTGAGTAATGGATCATTCTTGGAAATTATTAACTTCTTCTTCCCCATATATTGCCGGGGATTTTATATTGACATTAAAGGGTATTCTATATAGCCTAGATTCGGTTTTGTTAAATATTTTGCAATAAAAATTTAGGAGGAATTTTTATCATGACAGAAGAAAGAACAGGGGTTGTAACATTAAAAGGAAACCCTCTAACGCTAGTTGGCTCTGAAGTTAAGGTTGGTGATAAAGCGCCCGACTTTTCAGCTTTAATAGGTCTTGGAGCACCCATTACACTTGAAGATTTAAAAGGTAAGGTAAAAGTTTTTAATGTGATTCTTTCGGTTGATACCCCGGTATGTGATGTCCAGACCAAAAGGTTCAACGAGGAAGCTGCAAATCTTGGAGACGATGTTGAGATTCTTACATTAAGCATGGATTTGCCCTTCGCCCTCAGCCGCTATTGCGCAGCAGAGGGAATAGATAAAGTGAAGACTGCATCCGATTACAAAGACGCATCATTTGGTGAGGCATATGGAGTTTTAATCAAAGAACACCGCTTGCTTGCTAGGGCAGTTTTCGTAGTGGATAAAGACGATGTAGTGAGATATGTGGAATATGTTCCGGAAGTAGCCACAGAACCTAACTATGAACCTGCTATAGCTGCTGTAAAAGAATCCCTCTAATTATAAACATCAAAAATAAGAAGCCCTTTAATTAGGGCTTCTTATTTCTCAAATTTTCACTGTTCTTCAAAGTAGATTTAAATCTTTATACATTTGAAATGCATCCTTATAAATGTATCCTTATATCAGTTTGCATGCACAATATGTGAGGAGGTCAGAATATGGGTATAGGAAGTATGATTAACAGGCTCTTAAATAATGAAAGTCCGGCCGAAAAAAATGAGAGGTTAAAAACTTCTATTGAAACAGAAGTTTCTACTGAAGCTAAAGAAATAAATAGTGAAAACAATATAGAAGAAGTCCTATCCAAGGAAGAAGAAAAGTCTATTCCGGAAGTTACTAAAGAAGCAGAATCCGAAAATAAACAAAACTCAGACGACGCAGGCGGCGAGGTTACAGAAGAAAAAATACTTGAACTCTTAAGCGAGGTCTATGATCCTGAAATTCCTATAGACATAGTAAATCTGGGCCTTATTTACGGTATTGATATCCAAGGCGGAAACGTAGTAATTTCCATGACAATGACTTCTCCGGGCTGTCCTGCTTCAACGCAAATAGCTGGAGAGTCAAAGTTGGTGGTTGAAGAAATACCGGGAGTGGAATCGGTAGATATTGAAATAGTTTGGGACCCGCCCTGGGATCCTAGCAAGATGAGTGAAGAAGCTCAACAAAGTATGGGTTTATGATTTAAACCTATTTCTCCTAATGGTTCTTATATATTCCCTTATACTCAAAAATTTAAATCAACAAATACAGACAAAGTCTATTTAAAGAGGAGATTTATAATGAGTGAAATGCCTAAAGTAGGGGACGTAGCGCCTGGAATTGAGGCTGAGACTTATGGCGGTGAAAAGATTAAATTAAGCGATTATAAGGGTAAGAGCATGGTTGCCCTCTATTTTTATCCAAAGGACAATACCCCGGGCTGCACAAAAGAAGCCTGCTCTATGAGGGACGGAATGGATGAGCTTCAAAAACTGGGTATTCAAGTCCTGGGTGTTAGTACTGACGGAGTTAAGTCGCACGAGAATTTCAGAAGTAAATTCGATCTAAATTTTCCTCTTCTTAGTGATAAAAGTAAAAATATTATCAATGCCTATGGAGTGGAAAGCGACTATGGCTCTGCCAGGCGAATAACTTTTTTAATAGATAAATCCGGCGTAATTAGACACATTTGGATGAAAGTCAGAACTTCCAGTCATTTCGAGGAAGTTGTCGAAAAGGTAAAAGAGCTTGGCCTTTAAGTGTCTTAACCTTTCATAGTTTTACAGGTTTGATCGAATTACTTATAATAGCTCAGTAATATGACCGAATTCCCGAAGGGTATATTCGTAACAGGTACTGATACAGGGGTTGGAAAAACTGTAGTTACTGCAGCGATTGCATGGAACCTAACACAGGCCGGCAAACGTGTTGCGCTAATGAAGCCAATACAGACCGGCACTATAGTAAGCGGGTCTACGGATATCGAATTCGTGCAAAAGGTCCTGGGCGCTGATTATTCGCTTGATGTTTCGTGTCCTTACATGTTTTCTGACCCGGTAGCTCCTTTAGTTGCTTCCATGCTCGTAGGAGAAAGAATTGATATCAAAAAGATCAAGGACTCTTATAGTCGCTTGAGTTCGGATAATGATTTTGTCATTGTAGAAGGTGCAGGGGGACTGCTTGTGCCTATCCTTGAAGATTATTTTATGTCCGATCTCGCATTAGATTTAGATTTGCCTGTTCTGATTGTTACACGCCCTAATCTTGGGACGTTAAATCATACCTTTTTAACATTGGAGTCGGCTAAAAAGAGAGGGCTCGATGTAGCTGGTATTGTGATTAGTAATTTCCCTTGGGACCCGGGGTTACCTGAGCAAACTAACCCTGAGCTCATTCTTAGTATGACCGGTGATAATATACTGGGTGTAATTCCTAATGATAATTCGATATCAGTAGTAAATGGTGATATTGGCAATATCAGGGATACAGCATCATCAGTATTATCCAAAGAGCTGGGCGGTTCTTTTGTTTTAGAAGAATTCCTATCTTCTTTAGAGTAGTTTGATAACCGACTTTTTACAACAAATAATAAGCGTATTATTCCGCATTAAGTTAACAAAATAGCAGTAATTACAAAAAAAGTGCTCCAAAACTTGACAGATTTCTACGGCATGATATAAATAGTAGGCGTTTTAAGAGTTTAGGACTTAATCTTTCCTAATCGATACATTCCATAGCTAGGGTAAAAAGGATGAAAAAAGGGATCAAAATACTTTCAGTACCTGTACTATCTATAGTTATTCTTCTTGGTTTTTATTTCTATAATGCTGAAAGTAGTGACCAGGGTCCTGTTCAACCAATACGTTTTAGCCATAAGATACACGCCGGTGAAGACCAGCTGCCTTGTGAATATTGTCACAGTTTTGTAGAAGTGTCCCCAAATCCGGGTATACCGTCTGTACAAAAATGTATGGGCTGCCATCAACATATAGCAGGCCGCGATGTCGATTACGATTTTGACGGTACCACAATTAATATTAAAAATGAAATAAGCAAAGTCAGGGAATACTGGGCAAATAAAGAGCCCATACCTTGGATAAAAGTCAATTCACAGCCGGGTTATCTACACTTTACGCACAAGCGCCATATCAAGCGCGGCTTTGAGTGTGCGCAGTGTCACGGAGACGTAGCTAGCATGGATCAAGTCCATAAAGTTTACAGATTAAATATGGGATTTTGTATTACGTGTCATGCGGAAAACGCTAAAGATCACGAAGAACTTACACACTTAAAGGATTGTTTGACCTGTCATTATTAAGTGGAGGATGAGATGTCCGAAGATAAAAAAGGTGGTATTAAAAGAAGGGATTTCCTCAAGATAATTGGTGTAGCTGGAGGTACTGCTGTAGTTGCTTCCTCTTGCTCAGAGCCGGTTGAGCAAATAATCCCTTATGTTATTCCACCGGAAGGTATTATTCCCGGAGTTCCTAATTGGTACGCCAGCACATGCAGAGAATGTCCTGCGGGCTGCGGAATATTAGTTAAAAACCGTGAAGGACGAGCAATTAAGATTGAAGGGAATTCTAAAAGCCCGATTAACAACGGTGCAAGTTGTGCCCGTGGTCAAGCAGCTCTCCAAGGTCTTTACAATCCCGATCGTATAAGATCCCCACTTTCCAAAAATGATGCTGGTAAACTTCGGCCACTTGGATGGGAAGGTGCGGAAAAGACATTAACTGAGAAAATTGAAGAACTTAGAGGTAACAGTAAAACTGGAAATATCGTATTTTTGTCTAATCACATATCGGGCTCACTGAATAAATTGGTAGGCGAATGGATGGACGCCTTGGGCGGAAAGCATATTGAATATGAAACATTTGCTCACGAACCGCTTAAAGAAGCAAACAAAATTTCTTTCGGAATCGACAAGATTCCGACATATCACATAGATAAATCAAAGTATCTGCTTTCATTCGGAGCGGATTTTATTGAAACATGGCTTTCTCCTGTTGAGTATACGAAGCAATTTAGCAAGATGCATAGTTATAAGGACAAAACCATGGGCAAATTTGTTCACGTAGAGCCCAGAGCTTCACTGACAGCTTCGAGTGCGGATGAGTGGATTTCGGTAAAGCCGGGTACAGAAGGTTTCTTAGCACTTGGAATTGCAAATGCCATAGTAAATAGTGGGCAATCACCAAATGGGGGCGGAGGATTAAGGGGTTTATTGTCTAAATACTCACCTGATCAGGTCTCATCAGTGACTGGTGTGCCAGTGCAAACAATTACACAAATAGCTAAAGAATTTTCCACAATGCAGCCAAGCCTTGCAATCGGAGGCGGAGTTTCAGTAACGTCTACAAATGCAACCCAAACGCTAGTAGCTATAAATATCCTTAATTATGTTGCAGGTAATATAGGCGAGACAGTTGATTTTGGCGATATCTTAACACTCTCAAATGTGAATTCATTCCAGGACATTACTTCACTCGTAAGTTCCATGGAAAATGGTGAAATTGATATACTTTTCCTATACGATGTAAATCCTGCCTATACATTACCTAAAGTACTAAAATTCAGTGAGGCTCTTGAGAAAGTTCCTTTTGTTGTAAGTTTCTCAAGCTTCTTAGATGAAACAACAGAGGCGGCTAATCTTATTCTCCCTGACAATACGCCGCTTGAGAGCTGGGGAGATTATTCAGCGAAAGAGAGCGTACACGGATTAATACAACCGGTTATGTCGCCTGTTTTCAATACCAAAGGCACAGGAGATGTGATTTTATCGGTAAGTGGGCAGGTTGAAGAATTAAACGGCAGATTTACACAAACCACATTCTACGATTATCTCCGCGATTCATGGAAAGAGATTTGGACAGGAGCTCAAGGAGCAGGCGATTTTGAGACCTTCTGGAAAGATTGTCTTGAAAACGGCGGATATTATTTAGAAGTCCCATCAAGACGGGTCTCAATATCTTCAGCAATTTCAAGTGTTAAGTTCACAGAGCCTGAGTTTACGGGCGATGGGGATTTTTACTTTATGGCGTATCCTTCTTACAGGTACTATGACGGGAGGGGGGCCAATAAACCTTGGCTGCAAGAGTTGCCCGAAGCTCTTTCTACAGGTGTTTGGAGCTCATGGGTTGAGGTGCATCCCGATACTGCTAAGAAGCTAAATGTTAAGCTTGGAGATTTCCTCTCCATAGAGTCTCCTGAGGGAGTCATTGAAATCCAGGTCTATGTATATCAGGGAATCAGACCTGACACACTTTCAGTAATGATAGGACAGGGGCATACAAGCTACGGCAGATACGCTAAGGACAGAGGCGTAAATCCAATCACTATACTTCCTTTGTCCACTGATGAGTTGTCCGGTGGTTTTGCCTGGCTTTCAACAAAAGTGAAGGCTTCGAAAGTTAATAAACACGAACAATTTGTTCAGACTCAATATACGACAACGCAGCATGATAGAGATATGGTACAAGCTGTTACCCTAACTGAGCTACAGCAGGGTATACATCACGAAGAGCATCATGAGCCTGATTTTTATCCTCCCAGGGAATACGATAGATATCGCTGGGGAATGGCTATAGATCTTCAAAAATGTGTAGGGTGCGGCGCGTGTGTTACCGCATGTTATGCAGAGAACAATATTGCTTTTGTCGGCAAGGAATTAGTTGCAAAAAGACGTGATATGGCCTGGATTAGGATTGAGAGGTACTTTGAAGAGGCCAATAACAACGCTGGTTTTCAAACCAGATTCCTGCCTATGCTATGTCAACAGTGCGGAAACGCGCCTTGTGAGCCTGTGTGCCCGGTATATGCAACCTACCATAACCCTGAAGGGCTAAACGCTATGGTGTATAACAGGTGTGTAGGAACCAGGTATTGCGCCAATAACTGCACATATAAAGTTAGGAGATTCAACTTTTTTACATATAAATGGCCAGAGCCCCTTAACTGGCAGCTTAACCCGGATGTTACGGTTAGAAGTAAAGGGGTCATGGAAAAGTGTACTTTCTGTGTTCAGAGAATTAATCACGGTAAGGACCTGGCCAAGGATGAGGGACGTGATGTCAGAGACGGTGACTTTAAAGTAGCATGCGAGCAGGCATGCCCGGCCGATGCGATTGTATTCGGGAACCTGGAAGACCATGAAAGTGAAGCTTCAAAGCTCTCGCATGATGATAGGGGTTATAAAGTACTGGCAGAAGTTAATACTCTACCTGCGATTACATATCTAAAAAAAGTGACACAGGATAAGGCATAATGAGTGAGCAAAACACATTAACTTACGCAAGAGTTAACGATGATATAATACGTATGCTGGATAAACCCACTTTCAAGTGGTGGGCATTATTTTTACCTACTCTTTTCTTTGTCGGATTCGGCCTATTTTGTTTTATCTATCAGGTCTATTCAGGATTGGGAGTGGCCGGATACAGACACCCTGTTTTCTGGGGCGTATATATTACCGACTTTGTATTCTGGGTTGGTATTGCGCACTCGGGTACCTTAATTTCCGCAATTCTTTACCTCTTTAGAGCAAACTTCCGAATGTCTATATACAGGATAGCTGAAGCTATGACCGTTTTTGCGGTTTTGACTGCAGGACTTTTTCCAATAATCCACTTAGGAAGACCCTGGAACTTTTACTGGCTTTTCCCCTATCCAAATCAACGCGAGCTTTGGGTGAATTTTAAATCTCCCTTGCTCTGGGATGTTTTTGCTGTCAGCACTTACCTTACTGTCAGCGCGCTTTTCTTCTTTATCGGAATGATCCCGGACATAGCGGCTATCAGGGATAGGGTTACAGAAGCACCTAGGAAAATTATCTACTCAATACTTTCTTTAGGATGGAAAGGCTCTAACTGGGAGTGGTTACATTATTCAAGGGCTTACCTGTTCTTTGCCGCATTTCGCCACGCCCTTGTCCTTTCGGTTCACAGCGTTGTGTCCTGGGACTTTGCAATGTCCAATCTGCCCGGATGGCACACTACTATATTTGCGCCGTACTTTGTTGCCGGGGCTATATTTTCAGGACTCGGAATGGTAATAATGCTCACAATTCCTATTAGAAAGATATTCCATTTAGAAGACTACATTACTCTTGATAATTATGATGGGATGGCAAAGCTCATAATGCTCACTTCGGGGATTATCGGTTATGCGTACGCCGCGGAGTTTTTCATGGCCTGGTACAGCGGAAATCCTGCTGAGTGGGGTCAATCCTACTACAGAATAACTGGTGAGTATGCGATTTTCTACTGGATCATGATTATATGCAACGTTATTATCCCGCTACCTCTGTGGTTTAAGAGTGTTCGCAGAAATTTAAAAATTCTATTCATAATGTCGATTTTTATTAATATAGGAATGTGGTTTGAAAGATTTAATATCATTGTGATTTCCCTATCTCATGGATTTGATCCGGCGGCATGGGGAATTTACCAACCTTCATGGGTGGAGGTGGGTATTACCGTAGGAAGTTTTGCATGGTTCTTAATGTTCTTCCTGATCTTCCTAAAAACTCTTCCCGCGGTTTCTATAGCTGAAATGAAGGAAATATTGCCTGTACCTAAAAAGGAGGCAAGGACATAATGAGTGATAAACAGGGAGTTCTTGGAATATTCTCATATTTGGATGCAACCGTAGAGACGGTAAAAAAGCTAAAAGACGCCGGTTTTAATAATCTCAGAGTATTTTCACCGTTTCCATGTCATGAGATAGAAGAGGTTATGGATGAGCCTGAGAGCATAGTGCGCTTTTTTACACTCGGCGGAGCCATGCTGGGAGCTGCATGCGGAGTAGGTTTTACGGTCCTTATGTCCATGGATTGGCCTATATCGGTTAGTGCAAAGCCTATAGTATCTTTACCACCTTTCATGATTATTATTTTTGAGCTTACAATTTTAATGGGAGCTTTAGCAACCCTTCTTGGTTTGCTTATTAACTCCCGTCTGAGACGGAACGCTCCGAAAAGTATGTATGACACCAGGTTTTCTGAGGATAAATTCGGGGTTATGATCACATGCTCAAAAGACGGCATGAAAGATGTTGAGGAGATATTGAATTCCCAGGGCGCTGAAGAGATTAAGTTTGACAGTGTATGAACGGTTTTTTGACTATTTAGGAGGTAAAACAGGGATTGTTTCTACAAAATAGGAAATATTATCTACTTTTAATACCTGTTTTAAGTTTGATGGGTACCTTAAAGGCAATGTCTTTCCCATGGTCTTATGATATGTGGATTCAGCCTTCGATTCTCCCTTATGAGGAGCCTGTCATTTATCCGCAGCTTTCTGTTTCTACAACAGGGCTTAGAATAAAACCACTGCCGAGAGAGGATTTTGAAAATATTGCAGTAAACCCTGTACCCGCGTCTGAAGCATCTCTTAAGAATGGGGAGAAGGTCTATAACACATATTGTTTCGTATGTCATGGCATGGAAGGTAAGGGAGACGGGCCGGTAATCAAAAGGGGATTCTATCCTTTAAATCTTACTACCCCTGGTGTAGTAGCAAGGGACGACGGATATATATACGCATACATAAGATACGGTGGGAAGGTTATGATGCCTAGCTACCGCGAAAGTATAACTTCAGAAGATGCGTGGGATGTTGTGAATTATGTAAGAAAGCTGCAAGGCAGTCCAGTGAAAGAGACCGCAACTGAAACCCCTGCAACCGAGGACACTGAACAGGAGAGCGCTGAGTAAGATGGATGATAAAATAAGAGATGATATTCTAGCCAAAAGATCGCTGATTCCTAGTTGGTCTATTTATTTGTTTCTCATTATTGCGGTTATCGGCTTTGGCACTTTTGCATTCAAGATTATGGGGTCCAATCCTGAAAATGCATGGGAAATATTTTTAATTAACTTTCTATTCTGGACCGGTATTGCGCAGGCTGGAATTGTTTTTTCCTGTATTCTCCGAATAACTAACGCAAGATGGGCGAGGCCGCTGCTTAGAATAAGTGAGGGGCTTGGTTCATTTCTTCCTATATCTCTTATTTTGCTGCTGATCGTTTTTGCAGGTCGAGATTATCTACTTCCTTATGCCACTGAGCACTATCATTACCCAAAAGATGTCTGGCTTAATATGACATTTGTAATTGGGAGAAACGTAATCGGATTCATAATTCTACTAATACTAAGTTTATTTTATCTCTACTATTCTTTAAGGCAGGATCTTGGAGGGGTAGGGGATAAACTAAACGGTTTGGCGGGCTGGATTGCATCCGGATGGTCTGGAGAAGATGAAAGGAAGGCAATTTGGAAAAAATTGGGACGGTTCGCTCCTGCAGTTCTTATTTTCTACGCTTTGGTATTTAGCTTTTTCGCCTGGGACTTGATAATGTCACTTGATCCTCATTGGTTTAGCACGCTTTTTGGCCCCTACTATTTTATGTCCAGTTTTGTAGCCGCACTTGGAACTACTATTATTCTTTCGATAATGCTGAGAAGGAGACTTGGCTTAGAGGAGTATCTTGATGACCACCATTACCACGATATTGGTAAGATGCTTCAAGGTTTCTCTTTATTCTGGGTCTACCTCTTTTTCTCGCAGCTTCTGCCAATCTGGTATGCGAACATGCCGGAAGAAACAGTATTTGTTATTAAGCGTGTTCAAGAAGAGCCATTCCAGCAGCTTGCCTGGGCAGTATTGACATTCTGTTTTATCTTCCCATTTCTTGCGCTTATGCCAAGAACCAATAAAATTGTGAAACCTATTGTAGTATTCATAGCCGGAGTTTCTCTAATAGGATTCTGGCTGGATAAATTTGTACTTGTAGTTCCCTCTTTATCAAATACAATTAATATAGGAATTACTCAGATACTTATAACGCTTGGTTTCCTAGGAGCGTTTGTTATGATGTTTCTATTATTTATGAGAGCTTTTCCGTCAATACCAGTAGGTGATCGGTTTTTTGACGGCAAAGTGAAATCCGGAGGACATTAATGGACGAAAAGCATCTTGATATAATCACTCAGGGAGTGGTGGTAGCTATTTGTCTAGGAATTGCGGGGTTTTTATCATTAATTGCAGCCGTTGCGCTCTTTGGTCCTCAAATTGCCCCTTTGATGAATAAGCTCCCCTGGTAACTGATATTCTATAAACTTTTTCTGGTAAACCTCTACTCAATATTCTGTAATTAGTTTTTATATCTCACTTGCTTTACTCTCAAGATCGGTAATTTGAAAGTAGCTTAATTTAGTGTGACAATGCTAATGTTTTTGAATTAAAAATTTAAGGGGGGTATTATGCCTACAACTAAATCCACTGCTAAGAAAAGTATCAAAAGAAAAAGGACTGTAAAAAAGAACCACGGTCTTGATTTAAAGAACGTTGTATATGAAAAAAAGAGAAGGGTAGCTTATGTAACTATTAACCGTCCGGAGACACGAAACGCTCTTAATACTCAAACGAGAGAAGAGCTTGCCATGGCGATTGAGGATGCCTGGGTCGATGACAAGATAGGAGTAATTGTTCTTACCGGTGCTGGAGGAAGAGCATTTTCAGCGGGCGGTGATCTATCGTGGATCCCTGATCCTAAGAAGAAAGTTGACAACAAGTTTATGCTTGTCCATTACAGGCTAGCTACTGCCATGCGCTGCTGTGGTAAGCCAATAATAGCCAGAGTAGACGGATACTGTATAGGGGGAGGTAACGAGCTCAACATGCTATGTGATCTAACTATAGCCTCTGATACATCGATTTTCGCACAAGCTGGTCCGCTGGTCGGGAGTGCCCCGATCTGGTACGGTATGCAGCAGCTGCAACATTCGATAGGGGATAAAAAGGCTAGAGAAGTAGTATATCTTTGTGATCGTTACACTGCAGAGGAAGCCGCTGATATGGGGTGGGTCAACAAGGTAGTTCCAAAGGACAAATTAGATCAAGAGGTTGGAGCATGGTGTAAGAGTTTACTTCAAAAGAGCCCTCAATCTTTAAGGATCGCAAAATTCCAAATTAATTTCGCTTCTGATACGGCACATCCGCAAATTACACACGGGCTTGAGTTGGCGAGGTTCTTTATGAAGTCACCCGAGATGGTAGAAGGAGCAAACGCATTTTTGGAGAAGCGGAAGCCTGATTTTTGGAGTGTAAAGTAAATTAATATTATATTTTATCATAACTAAATAGGAGTAACTCATGTCTAAGGAAGCGGAGATCAACTTTATTATAAAGCTGGATGATGATAATGGGCCAGAAGAAATTTACTGGGGAGCTTCAGAGGCTGATTTTGAGGGATTGAAACCCTGTGAATCTCTCATGATTTCGATGTGGGACCAGGTCGAAAAAAACACCATGAGTATTGATCTATGGACAAAAGAGATGGAAGTCGGAGAGATGAGCACTCATTTCTATTTTACTTTTATGAAGATGGCCGATACATACGAGAAAGCTACAAATAAAAAAGAACTTTCCGACATGATTAGACATTTTGCCACACAGTTTGCAACCAAAGTTGAAGAGCTTGCTAATGAATAAGGCATCCCATTTTTTATTATTAGAAAGCGGACATGACCTCTTTGGCAAAGAACTTAAGAGTGTCGTGATTCATAATATCAGAGAAGAAAATAGTGTATTTTGTAATCCCCTTCTTCTCATTTTCCAGAATCTTTTCTATACATTGCTCGGGCGTTCCTACAATTCCAAACTTTGAAATATCACCGAAGAATCCGTAGCGTCTCTGTCCCTTTTCTAGTTTTTCAGCAAGCTCGGCTTCATCTTTTGCTAATACGCAAACCGTTTGCTGAGAAATGCCGATATCCTTTATATCTCTTCCCACATCTTTGCAATGAGCTTTAAGTACTTCAAGTTTGTGATCGAAGTCCTCTGCATGGTTAGCAGGGCAGTTCCACTCATCCGCTAACTCGGCGACTATTCTCAAGAGATACTTCTCCCCAGCCCCCCCGATCATTATTGGTGGATGAGGGTTTTGAATAGGTTTGGGATTACAGTGTGCTTCATTAATACTATAGTGATTCCCGTTAAAGCTTGGCTTTTCTTCGGTCCACATGGCTCTTATTATTTTCACAGACTCTGCAAGTTGCTCAATTCTAGTTTTAGTATCAGGAAACTCGTATCCATACGCTTTATATTCAGCTTCAAACCAGCCTGCGCCTATTGCAAACTCAAGCCTGCCGTTAGTGATCACATCTAGTGTCGAGGCCATTTTTGCAAGAAGTGCCGGTGGTCTAAATGAATTGCAAAGAACCATGGTGCCGATTTTAATCTCTTCTGTAGTTCCGGCCAAGGCGGCCATAGAAGTCCAGGCCTCATATATATCCATCTCAATTGCGCCCATGCCCAGTATATGGTCGTAGAACCAAACGCAATGGTATCCGAGTAAATCGCATAGCTCAGCGGTCTCACGAATTTGAGAAAAATCTATCTTTTGCTGACGCATCATTACTCCAAACTTAATTCTGCTCATATTTTCACCTTAGGTTGTATGTAGTTTAGAAACCAATTTAACAGAGAGAATGTGCAGAATCAAATTTAAGATCATATTTGTTTGACACCGTCTGGCTAATACTATAAATTTAGAGGCCAGAGAAACGCAAAGGAGGCTAAAAGCTATGAATATGGGTTTATTATCTTATTTTTCCAGACAGAAACTGGCAGATTTACATTATGTTACAACGATTATGGCGATTGTTATTTTGATCCCCGCTATATTCTTTCTAGCTGGTTGCAAACAAGACCAGACGACACAAAACGACACAGCCGCTGATACCAAAGAAGTGTCAGAGGAAGAGAAAACTTCAGAGTCTAGTGATGAAGTGAGCAGTGATGATAAAGCAGCAGAAAATAAAGGAGAAAATCCAGTGGTAATAATAAAAACTTCTAAAGGCGATATTAAAATTGAGTTAGATAAAGAAAATGCCCCTATATCTGTCGACAATTTCTTGACATATGTCGAAGACGGTTTTTATGACGGGTACCATTTTTCACCGTGTAATCAAGAATTTCATGGTTCAGGGCGGCGGTTTTACTCCTGATATGCAGCAAAAACCTACAAATGCACAAATTAAGAATGAAGCCGACAATGGCCTTAAGAACGAAAGAGGTACTATAGCTATGGCTCGCACAGGGTGTTGTGGACAGTGCTACATCTCAGTTCTTTATTAACCATGCGGACAATACATTTTTAGACCATGGTATTAAAGATTATGGTTATGCGGTTTTCGGGAAGGTTGTGGACGGTATGGATGTGGTAGACGCAATTGCAGTAGTACAAACAGGACCCGGTGATGTTCCTAACAAACCAGTAGTTATCGAATCTATAACGGTTGTAGAATAATCAAGCAGAAAAGACTATTTTTCTAAAGAACGCCCCTGAAAGTTTTTCTATGTATGGGGCAGGGGCCATATTTCCCTAAGCGCTTGGTAGTGTTCTTTTGTCGGATAGCCCTTATGACCCTTGAAGTTATATTCGGGGTATATTGAGTGATATTCCTCCATTATAGAGTCTCTTGTGACCTTGGCCAAGATAGATGCTGCTGCAATTGAGCATGATTTGGAGTCTCCTTTCACAATCGTTTCCTGCATGAGTAAGAGAGAAGTTTTTTGGTTACCGTCTATAAGTAAATAATCTGGCTTGGTGGTAAGTTGTTTAACCGATATTTCCATTGCTAATAGCGCAGCGCGTAATATATTTATCCTATCTATTTCATCAGGTTCTACTATTCCAACAGCATAAGAAATTGCAATTGATTTAATCTCTTCAAGTATCTTCTTTCTCTTTGAGTGGGATAGCTTCTTTGAATCATCAAGCCCTTCTATTTTGCAGTCATCAGGAAGAACAACTGCTGCAGCAACGACAGGTCCCGCGAGAGGGCCCCTTCCGGCTTCATCAACCCCTGCGGGTATTCTTCCCTTAGCCCATATTTCTTTTTCAAATTCGAGGTTAGGAGGACTCAAATCTCTCTCCAACTATAAAAGTTTGCGTAACTCAGTTCTAAAATGATATTAACTGTAGATGAATTAAAAGTGAATCAGGTTTGTATTAATTCCAATTATTAATTCTAATAGCCTAGCTAATCAGTCCGTAATCCGAGAGCACTGTCTTAAGTTCTTCATAATGCCCAGGTGTCATTTCAGAAAGTGGAAGCCTGTATTCGTACTTGATTTTATCCATCATGCTAAGCGCCGCTTTTACAGGGATTGGATTGGTTTCAATAAAAAGAGCTTCATTTAGCGGTAAGAGCTTATAGTGCAGGTCTCTGGCCTTTTCAAATTCGCCGTTATTAAAATGATTATAAAGATCGGCTACATCTTTAGGGGCAATGTTTGCTGTTACGGTAATAAAACCCCCTCCCACCTATGGCAAGAAGAGGGCAAATTAATGCTGTCCTCTCCTGATAGTAGAAGGAAATCCTTAGCGCAGAGATGAAGTATTTTGCTGGCCTGTGGGATTGATCCGGTGGCTTCTTTTACTCCAATAATATTTTTAAAGTCTCCGGCAAGTCTTGCAATAGTTTCGGGGGTCATATTAACACCCGTTCTTCCCCGGGATGTTGTAGAGAATAATTGGGATATCTACCTGAGTGGCAATCTGCTTAAAGTGCAGGTAAAGCCCCTCTTGAGTAGGCTTATTATAATATGGAACCACTAAAAGTGTAGCATCTGCTCCTATTTCCTTTGCAAAGCGCGTAAGCCTGATGGCCTCCTTGGTACTATTGGATCCCGTTCCTGCGATTACCGGTACCCTTTTGGCTACAGCATTTACTGTTAACTCAATCACATATTCATGTTCCTCATGGGATAGAGTAGGGGATTCCCCAGTAGTCCCACAAGGCACGATTCCATGGGTCCCGTTTTCAATCTGAAATTCTATTAGATCTTTAAGTGCTTTTTCGTCAATTTTACCGTTTCTAAAGGGAGTTACTATTGCAACCATTGAGCCGTGAATCATAAGAAATCTCCTTTACTTTCAGTATATTTAAGCTCAGAGGTAAATCAAGGAATCAACTTAATGCATATTCAAATGGATATATCTATTTCACTAAAAGGCACCTAATCTCGAGCCGCACTCAGAGCAATATTTACTTTCGCTGAGTACTTTGCTTCCGCACTTACTGCAGAGTACAAAATCATCTTTTACAGCTTGTAGTTTGCGTGTTTTTGCATTTTCTATAGCACTATCTATCTTTTTATCCAAATCCACACAATCAGCCGATGCTGCCCTCGTGAATTCAATTATATCTTCCTTTCCCAGGTGTTGTAATAGTAATTTTTGGCTCTGTATAGTCTAATTCATAGAAAATCTGAGTAATATCCAAAAGAGGTATGTCTCTAAATCTTTTGAATTTATAAGAATTCCTGGCAATTATTATTCTATCATTTGTAAGTATGAACCAGGAGTTAAAGTAAGTGTTACTGTCTATGAATTTTGGAGCCCTGTATACGGCTTTGTAATCTAAAAGAGTTAATAATATATCTTCATCGTCCCTTAGATATTTATTGAGTCCCGTTTGAATTCTCTGTGGAAGCTCTGAGTAATTATGTGTAACCAGGCTGCCCACGAAATCTTTAATCGCGCTTACTATTGCCATTATATATAGTCTCCAATTAAAAGCTCAGCAATTTGAACTGCATTAAGCGCAGCCCCCTTTCTTAACTGGTCTCCTACTACCCAAAAGCTAAGACCGTTGGGTATAGTATAGTCTTCCCTAATTCTTCCAACTATACAATCATCTGTTCCCGCGGCATCAATAGGCATAGGGTATTTCAGTTCTCCAGGTTCATCGACTACTCTTACACCCGGGAAAGTTATTTAGAGCTTCCCTAGCCTCATTTACCGAAATTTTCTTTTCAGTTTCAATATTAACTGCAACCGAATGAGCGCGGAATACGGGGACTCTTACAGTAGTCGCGGTGAGAGCCATTTCATTGTCTTCAAGAATTTTTCTGGTTTCATAGTGAAGCTTCATCTCCTCTTTTGTATAGCCGTTATCAAGAAAGCTATCAATTTGGGGAAGGAGGTTAAATGCAATCTGATGAGGGAAAACCTCTGAGCGAATCTCTTCTGAGTTAGCCCACGCAAGAGTTTGATTTCGGAGCTCTTCAATTGCCTGTGCGCCTGCTCCTGAGACCGCTTGGTAGCTTGAAGCTATTACCCTTTTTATCTTCCCTAAATCGTGAAGGGGTTTTAATGCCATTACTGTAACTGCTGTAGTACAGTTAGGATTGGCTACTATGCCCTTATTCTTATATCCGGCCACGGCATGAGGGATTAATTTCAGGTATTACAAGGGGCACTCCCTCTTCCATCCTAAAAGCAGAACTGTTATCTATGACCACTGCTCCAGACTGAGCAGCGATTGGTGCGAATTCTCTGCTCCTTGACGAACCTGCAGAAAATAGAGCAATATCTATGTTTTCAAACGAATTCTCACCCAACTTTCTCAACTTTAATTTTATTACCCTTTGTATTCCAATTCTTTTCCGGCTGATCTTTCAGATGCAAGAAGCTTTATCTCTCTAACAGGGAAATTCCTCTCTTCCAGTATCTCCATCATTTCCTGACCTACAGCGCCGGTTGCGCCTACAATAGCAATGTTATAACCGTCTTTTTTCATTTAAATCTCCAAATATTATTATCCGCTGTGTAATTGTATTATCTGTAATATTTCTTTTCTATCTCCTGAACTTTATCAATATTGGTTTTTTCATCCTCTTCCGGACTCGTATTAAACCATGCTTCGAGTATTTCCTTGGCCACAATCTGTGAAGTCATTCTGAGACTCATTGCCAGCACATTTGCGTCGTTCCATTTTCTAGCACCTTCTGCAGTTTGTGCGTCAGCACAAAGAGCGGCTCTTATCCCCGGGAACTTTATTTGCCGCCATGCTGACCCCGGTTCCCGTCCAGCAAAAAAGTATTCCCTGATCACATGAACCTTCTTTAACTCTTTCGGCAACTTTTTCAGCAACATCAGTCCACCCAATATCCTCTTCGTTAAGCGGCCCGTGGAGCTCAAGCTCAATGCCCTTATCTTTTAACACCTTAATTACAAAATCAGTTAGATGAGTGCGTTCGTCACTTCCGACTGCAATCTTCATAATTATAGCCTCTTCATAATTATTGTATGACTAGTTTAAATAAGTTGATGTGCCCCTTCAAGTTCATGGCAAAAACAAGGTTGATTTATAGCTAAGAAACTTGTTTAACTTTATCTATTAAGTTCCTTTCTATATTTAAGAATACCCACTTTTTCCATTGTCACAAATCCGTCGCCAATTATTTCATCAAGAAAAGGCAGAATCGTTTGTAAATTATCCTCAATATCTATTATCTCAATAATAATCGGCAGATCGTCTGAAAGACGGAGTATCTTTGAAGTATGTATTTCATTGTCTGCCCCGTATCCCATTATTCCCCGCGTAACAGTTACAGCTGCCAAAAGGAGTTCTTTTGCCTTTAATACAATTTGCTCATATAAGGCTTTACTCTTATAACTATCCGTCTCTCCAATAAATATTCTAAGCAGCATACCTTCTTCAGGTGTTCTCATTTTCATCTCCTATCTTAGAAGGATAAACAAATATTTAGATGCTATATAGCCTATAAAAACTAGAGGTAGTCCTGCTATATTACTTACCAATATGTTTAAAACTGCGTATTTGATCTCGCCTTCTCTAATAAGATTAAAGCTCTCAAGTCCGAATGTC
>PVMK01128854.1_pt1 | contig 30569 bp, 35 predicted proteins | sample 1853481 | NCBI WGS metagenome assembly PVMK01 (sample SAMN08533507, study PRJNA380276) | Marine sediment metagenome, whole genome shotgun sequencing project.
GTTGATAGTCGACGAGAAGAGTTGATGCGCAAGATCATCAAGAGCTATTTATCGGCGCTATAAGGTGTTAAGTAAGTCGTTGTACAAATTTAATGGGATAGGAGGGAGTAAAAATGGCAACAACATATGGAACGCCCTGGGACGGCAGCTACAACGTCGGGTTCCTGGGACAAGTCAGTGTGGTATGACACAAAGTATTATTGGATTGGCTTGCTTAGCATGCTATCGGTGGCGATATTCTGGATTTGGTTCCAGCGCACCTATGCTTACTCACACGGAATGGACTCGATGGAACCAGAATTTGAAAGAGTCTGGATGGGTCTGTGGCGGGTACACATGGTGGTATGGCCGACATTTGCATTGGTTACCTGGGGTTGGCTCTGGAAGACACGGGATACCAAGGAACAACTGGATAACCTGGATCCGAAACTGGAAGTCAAACGTTATTTCTACTGGATGATGTGGTTGGGTGTTTATCTCTTTGGAGTTTACTGGGGTGGTAGCTTCTTCACCGAACAAGATGCCTCCTGGCACCAAGTGATCATACGCGATACTAGTTTTACTCCTAGTCATGTCGTCGTATTCTATGGTTCTTTCCCGATGTACATCTGCTGTGGGATAGCTAGTTATCTGTATGCTATAACCCGTTTGCCGCAGTACAGCAGGGGCACATCGTTTCCTTTGGTTTGCGCGATTGCCGGACCACTGATGATTCTGCCAAACGTTGGTCTTAACGAATGGGGTCATGCCTTCTGGTTCATGGAAGAACTCTTCAGTGCACCGCTGCATTGGGGCTTCGTGATTCTGGGTTGGTCTGGACTGTTTGCTGGTGGAGTTGCAGCGCAGATTATCACGCGCTACTCCAACCTGACAGATGTGATCTGGAACAACCAAAGCAAGGTCATTCTAAACAATCGGCTCTAATCTTAAACTGTTCCCCTGCCCCCCCTGCTCTCTAGTTATTCAGTGAGCAGGGTTAGGTGAACCAGTAGGGGGAGCAGTTGTAATATCCGCCGAGAGTTATCGTATTAAAAGAGCGGCAGGTTGCACAGATTTTTTTATGTTTAAGACGTACGACATACCTGAAGGGGGAAACAATGGCAATTTTTAAAACAGACGAAATTATAAAGCTGGCAAAGATGCCGCCAGAAGCAGTAAGCATGTCTAGGCATATAGATCTGATCTATTTTCCGATTCTATGCATACTTTTGGTTGGCACTTACCACATGCATTTCATGCTACTTGCAGGAGACTGGGATTTCTGGCTTGACTGGAAAGACCGTCAGTGGTGGCCGGTGGTAACTCCCATTGTAGGAATTACCTATTGTTCCACCATCATGTACTATCTTTGGGTAAATTACCGGCAACCGTTTGGCGCAACACTGTGTGTTTGTTGTTTGCTTACTGGTGAGTGGCTAACGCGTTATTGGGGTTTCTACTGGTGGTCCCATTATCCAATCAACTTTGTCGTGCCCTCTACGATGATTCCTGGGGCATTGATCATGGACACGATATTATTATTGACCCGTAACTGGATGATCACAGCATTGCTCGGTGGCGGCGCCTTTGGGCTACTGTTTTATCCGGGCAACTGGCCAATCTTTGGGCCGACTCACCTCCCATTGGTAGTAGAAGGGGTGCTGCTCTCGTTAGCTGACTATACCGGATTCCTCTATGTTCGTACTGGCACACCTGAGTATGTGCGGTTAATTGAACAAGGATCGTTGCGTACCTTCGGTGGTCACACCACGGTAATTGCTGCGTTCTTCGCAGCTTTTATGTCTATGCTGGTGTTCGTTCTCTGGTGGTACTTAGGAGCGTTCTTCTGCACCGCGTTTTATTACGTCAAGGGTCCTAGAGGGCGGATAACAGAGAAAATGGATGTTACCGCTTTTGGCGAAGAAGGCTTTCCAGAGGGGATAAAATAATGAACACAAAAAAATTATTTAAAGGGTGTGTTCTTGGTCTATACGGAGTGGCAACACTTGCCCTTGCTCTGGTAATTGATATTTCTCCTGTTGCTGCCCATGGCGAACGTTCTCAAGAACCATTCCTACGGATGCGTACCATCCAATGGTACGACATGGAGTGGGGCGAGGAATCAAAGGGCGGAAAGGCGACCAAAGTCAACGATGTGGCGATTATGCAGGGCAAGTTTCATTTGGCCGAAGACTGGCCGGCCGCAGTTGGCAAACCTCATCGTGCGTTCTTCAACATAGGCAGCCCAAGTCCGGTGTTTGTGCGTTTGAGCGTAAAACTAAATGATGAGCCAGCGTTCATTGCGGGACCCATGGTAATTGGTCGAGACTACAAATTCGTGGCCAGGCTGAAAGCACGGATACCAGGTCGCCACCACATACACGCGATGGTAAACGTAAAAGATGCGGGACCGATTGCTGGACCGGGATCCTGGATGAGCATTTCAGGTAGCTGGGATGACTTTACCAACCCGATAAAGCTGTTGACAGGGGAAACCATCGATTCGGAAACCTTTAATCATGCTAATGGTGTCATGTGGCATCTTATATGGTATAGCCTTGGGCTCTTCTGGATTGGTTGGTATGTTTGTCGGCCGATGTTCTTGCCGCGTAGTCGGGTTCTCTTGGCATACGGGGATGAGCCGATGATTGACCCGGCGGACACAAAAATGGCATGGATCTTCCTGATCCTGACTGCTTCTCTCGTGTGGGGACTTTGGCTACCGTTATACGGAGAACAAACATCCCTATACCATTCCTATCCAGGCTGGTGAAACAAAGATCAAGCCGCTTCCGGTGAAGCCTAACCCTATCGCGATTAAGGTAACGAATGCAAACTACGATGTACCAGGACGCGCTCTACGCGTGACTATGATGATCACCAACAGTGGAGATGAAGCCGTTAGAATCGGGGAATTCACCACAGCGGGTGTTCGGTTCATCAATAAAGTGGGCTTGAAACATCTCGATCGGTTTTATCCAAGGGAGCTCGTGGCAACTGGCTTATCACTAGCGAATCCTACGCCAATTGAACCTGGTGAAACCCGTGAGGTAAAAATGGAAGCGAAGGATGCGCTATGGGAAGTACAACGGCTGATGGCCCTTATGGGTGACCCGGAAAGTCGTTTTGGTGGATTGCTGATGACCTGGACTGATGCGGGTGATCGCAACATCAACAGCATACATGGTCCTGTGATTCCAGTCTTTACCAAGCTGTAAGGCAAGACAGGCATGATACCGATCCGCCCCCGTCATATGACGGGATGGTGGATCGTTTTTTTAGTGGCAAAGAAATAGTTACCTGGTGTGTCTAACAACATATTAGCATCAGAGTCATTATCAGGATAAAATAAACAGCAAATCATTGTAATACCTAAACAGGAGGGTTCGTCCGTGGTTAAGCAAGCAGCGCGGGCAGGCGCTACGGCTTTCATTCTTGTTACGGCGCTCCACACAAGTGTGGTTGGCGCGCATGGAAGAGTATCAATGGAACAAGACAGTTGTATGCGCCGAGTCGGTGAAAGCATGGTGCATCTAAGCACTTATCAGCCACAATATGAGCCGACCGCTCAATATTGCACAGAAATCCCCAAGGGGGGCGAAACATTTGTGGTGGTGGATCTTGTTGACCAAGCGCTACGAGACATGCCGGTCGGAATACGAGTAGTAAGAGGAACCAACGAAACAGAAGATGAGACGGTGATGATCGTAAAGCCAGACTTTCACCCAGATGGGGTAATCTGGGAAAGGGCTAACTTAGATCAGGGCCGATACACTGTATTCATTACAGGCGAAGGAGTGCCGCCTGTTCGGTACCAGTACCCATTGCGGGTACAGATGATCAACTATGCAAAAATTATTCGTAGCTCGATAGGACCAGCGATAGCATTATTGCTGCTTACCTTTATTGGGTACAAAGTTGTTAAAACGAAACGAGTACAAAGTTGGCTAGCTTCGCTTCGTTCTTAGGAAGTAATTGACTTAGATCAAGAGCAGTATACGATATCCATACTAGACTGCAGCACGGGAATCAAACGGTTTTAGGGTTGAGTTTGTAATTTTATGAGGATTTTGATGATGTTTTTAAAATATATGACGCCTGCATTAGCATATTTAATATTAGCAATTGGCTTTTCATTCTCAACACAAGTACAAGCGCACGGGGGACTATCAATGGCTGAAGATATGTGCAAGCTCACGATTGGTCCCTACACCATGCATTTTACGGGCTACCAACCTGACAGCTCGCAAGAAAAAGAGTTCTGTGAAGATATCCCGTCAACTGGACGAACAATAGTAGCGTTAGATTATATTGAAGAGGCCTTACGTCCTCTACCAACAGAAGTTCGGGTAATCAAAGATACGGGTTCAGAGGAGAATCTTGATGCCATTACGATTCTCCACATACCGGCTAAAATTTACTCAACTGGGTCAATTAACTTTGAACATAATTTTAATGTACCAGGTGATTTTGTTGGCCTGGTAACTGTAAGTGGAGATAAGGAATATGTATCGCGATTTCCATTTGCGGTAGGGCAAGGAGAAAGCTACATGCCTTCTGGTTTGGTCTTTGCTATGATGGCAGCTGTTGGTGTAGGAGCTTTCTTTTTGTTTAAGGGTGGGTCGTCGCAAACCTGATGCTCCTGTTTCGTAAAAAATTGCTTGACAACTTATTTGCCAAACAACTTGTTCGAACCATACTAAAAAAACACTGCCGAATGAATGGCTAATAAACATCTGGTTACATTTGGGCGTAACAGTCTTGAAAGAGGGCAAGATGGAATCAAAGATGGTTTCCACGCATATGAAGGTCATAGTAAGTATTGCAATCGCTTTGTCAATATGGGCGCATACTACGCCAGTGTTGGCACATGCACAGTTGATTAAAGCAGAGCCGGCGCGCCGGGCAGTATTGGATAAAGCGCCAACACAAGTGCGTCTTTGGTTTAACGAAGAAATTGAGGGGGCCTATACCTCGCTTTCTGTTCTTGGTGCTAACAAAAAACCGGTAACTGATGCTAAACCCCGCGTTGTTGCAGATGACCCGAAATCTGTTGTTCTGCCATTACCTGATTTAGAGCCTGGAAAGTACTCAGTGAAGTTCAGGGTATTATCAGTGGACGGTCACATTGTTGATTCGTCCTTCGACTTCACAGTGAAGAGTAAGAGTAAAGCACAAGACAAATGATCGAGATCATCGCGGCATTTGCCCGTTGGCTTCAGTTAGTAGCCAACATGATCTTGATAGGCGGCAGTGTCTTTCTCGCCATTGCCGCGCACAATCGAACCGCACTTTCAAGTCCCTGGGTGGCTCGCCTTGAGCGAACTCTGCCGTGGTTAGCAATTACCCTTTTGTTAGGCCTAGTAGCGGTACTTGCCACCGCTGCTGCATTGGCTACAGGTATAACTGAACATGCTTGGCAGCCAGGAACTTGGCTCGAGTTCCTGCAAAAAACCCGTACGGGGCATGTTTGGATGTGGCGCGAGGGTTTTGCGCTTACTGTGTTAGGGGCGGTCCTCTACCTTCGGAGTGCTCCTAGGGCTCAATGGCGGTATGCACTATGTGCAACATTGGCCATGCTCACACTAGCCGTGGGTTCGCTCGCGAGCCATTCTGCAGCAGAAGAGCTCTCCGTTACGTCAATACTTCCGTATACACTACACATCGTTCTGGCAGGGGTTTGGTTTGGAGCGCTGCCTGCTTTTATCTTAATATTATTTACCAAGAACACTGGGCAGCTACCACGCGAAGATGCCGAGCAATCTGGCGTTCAAACCCTGAAGCGTTTTTCGGTTGTGGCGATGCCTGTAATGTTTGGCATCATTGTAACGGGAGTAATTGTTGCAGATCGCACAGTGGATACGATCTATGGTGCACTGGTTGCAACCGAATATGGCTGGCTCCTCAATACAAAGATTGCGCTACTTGCGGCGATCCTCATTATTGCTTCGCGAGCACGTTCTTCTTGGCTGCCATCTCTTATTCAGGGACCGGGATTCGGTAGCGCATGGCGGTCAAATGTTGCGAAAGTGGGTTCGCATCGAATTCGTACTTGCATTATTGATTGTGCTACTAGCAACTATATTAGCAAATACTATTCCAGCAAAACACGCCATCATAGAGGAATGGCCCTATCCATTTCGTTTTTCCATTGATGCTACCTGGGAAGACCCGGCTGTGCGAATGCGTGTGTGGTGGGGGACTTGGCTTGCTTTTCCTTGCGGGCGGGTTAATCGTGGTTGGTAGAGCGAAAAAATGGATGGCGAAAACGCCGCTTTGGTATTCCAGCGGTACTTATAGTATGTGCGTTGGCTGTGGTATTGCCCCCACTTGCCGTTCAGGCTTATCCAGAAACTTATCTTAATACACCCGTTCCCATTTGATTCTATTTCTATCTCTAACGGATCACAGTTATTCAGTGGAAACTGTGTACTCTGTCACGGACCCCAAGGCAAAGGAAATGGAGTTTTGGCAAAGAGTTTTTCCAAACTACCAGCGGATCTGCTCACAGAACCACATACGGAAAGACATACGGCAGGGAGATTTCTTCAACTGGTTGACCAAGGGGCATTCCTGATACCGGCATGCCAGGCTTTGCCGGCAAGCTTGATGAGGAAGGTCGTTGGGACGTAGTAAATTATATCCATGCCATGTCTCGTGGTTACCAGGCGCGCCTCATGAACTCTAAAGTCGTTCCTAATAAACCTTCTCAAGGCCCCCCTAATTTTTCCTATTCTGCACACAACGGGTCCAGCGGTGTCTTGCAGGATTTTTGGTACCAGAAAGCGGTGTTATTAGTTTTATTTTCGTGGCCAGAATCACAGGGCGCGGATTGAACAGCTACGAACGGTCTATGACGCGCTAAGTGAAGGTAATGTGGAAGTGCTAGCGGTGCCCATGAATGACCTTGACCCAAAAAATATGGCGGAAATCACAGCAAGCATTCCCTTCCCAGTTGTAACACAGGGCGCAAAAGAAATCACACAAAGTTATATCTTGTATCGCAGGACTCTTGGGCGGCCCTGATCTTCTTGGCGAGGGATCATTCCCTACACACCTAGAATTTCTAGTAGACCGTTTCGGGTATTTACGAGCGCGCTGGATTCCTGAAGCCGATGGGGAAGGATGGACAAACATAGATTTATTGATGCAGCAGGTTGCGCAACTCAAGCGAGAGAAAGAAATCTTACCGCCACCAGATGACCATGTGCATTGAAGACGTTGTATAGAAATAAAGATTTCGGGCTACTGAACAGATCTAACGAACCGAAGCAATTATTATTTAGAGGAGAAAAAAATGAATAAATTAATGGCTGCTTTTCTAGCTGTTGGGATGTCAATTTTGTCACCGCCCGTCTGGTCGCACTCCGATAAATATTTTGACTCAGTCGATGCGCCTCATGGTGGGCAAATGCGTATGGCGGGACCCTTATCATCTGGAGATTGTAGCCAAGGATAAAAAGATTGTGCTCTATGTGACAGATCATGCGAACGAAAAGATTAGTAGTGATGGCGGCTTAAGCAAGGCAATTTTACAAACCGGCAAGACCAAAACCACAGTCAAGCTAGAGCCTGCTTGCGATAATATGCTCAAGGGAACCGGGGATTTCTTAGTTACGCCGGAAACGAAGATTGTTGTGTTTATTAGGCTACCAGATCAGGAGGCGCAGGCCGCTCGCTTCACTCCGCTCAAACCCGCTGAGTTGAGTAACAAAAGCAAGGAGCCTAAAGAACAAACAGATAGTCATGCTGATTTTCACGATCAGCACGGCGATGATCACAGCGATCATCACAAAATGCATCATTAAATTTACAGGTTGTGGAAAATCTGGGCTTAGGCCAAGAAAGCAGCATAAGAGGGACAAAGACAGTAATAAATGTTTTAACCTGAACGGTACTAGCGCATCGATTTTATATATACATGTGGATTTTTACACTGTATTAAAGAATTGCTTCATTGCGTAGTGCGGCTTGTCGACCCCTTTGCACATTTACCCCCATTAATATCAATAGGCCGATAATAAAAAAGCTGCTAGTAATTAGCATCGCAAGACGGTGATCGCCATGTGATATCCAGCTTACCAGCCCATATGTTACCGGGCCGAGTATCGATGACAATTTTACTGCCAGACCCCACAATCCCAAAAAATTCAGCACGTCGAAGGGCGGGGGTAAAGTATCCAACCAGCGCACGTCCTGCTGACTGAGATGCGCCTAAACACAAGCCGGCAATGTTGGCGGCAAACCAGAACATGGTGCGATCTTCAGCTCCCCAAGCAAGTAACACCATGACGATCCAACCAACGAGGGTCAGTGCGATAGTTAAAATATGACCAATTTTGTCTTGAATGTTGCCAAACACGAATGCGCCAAGCGCCGCTGTGATGTTCACTACTACCACTAGTAATATGGTATCGCCGGGATCAAAGTTCATTACCTGCTGCGCATAAATTGCAGCTATCACGATTACCGTTTGGATGCCTGCCTGATAGAAAATAAGGCAGACAAGAAATCGCACCAAGTCACGATAGTCGCGCATATGTTTAATCGTGTCGTTTAGTCGCGCGAATGCTTCACCTACTATACTGCGGCTGTGTAGATGTGGTTGCGGTTGCGCCCGCTCTTTAAGGTAGAGAAACGTCGGAATACAGGATATAGCAAACAAAAAAGCGGTTATTAGTAGGGTTACTGGCACAAATTGATCAGCTCGTTGTCCTTGCTCTTGTGCCCAGGCTACATACGCGAATGAGCAACCTAAACTTACCATGCCACCAATATAGCCAAGACTCCAGCCCCAACCTGACACCTTTCCAAGTGACTTGCTTTTTGCCAGTTCAGGTAGAAATGCGGCAATCAGATTCTCACCGCTACCAAAAAAGAAATTCGCAAAAATTACAAGCACTATCGCGAGCCAAAAATCTCCCGGACCGACAAAGAAAAGCAGAGCGGTGAAGATGATACAACCTATAGTGGTTAGAAATAGAAGACGTTTTTTCGCGGCGTAAGCATCAGCGTATGCGCCCAAAACCGGCGCAGTAAGAATAATGAGCACATATGAGGCTGCAAGTGTCGCTGTCCATGCAAATGTCCCCCAGTCCTGATTGCGAGCCACCACGTTGACGAAATAAACATTAAATATTGTTGTAATGACAACAGTAGTGTAGCCGGAGTTTGCAAAATCGAACATTGCCCACGACCAGACTTCTCGTCGGCTTACATCGGTAGCAAGGTGTATAGATTTGTCTTGTGAAGTCATTAGGCCAATGAAAACAGGTTTTGTTCTAATCTGCAAATTGGTTCTTGCTGACTCTTGGAAAAGGTAGCGAGGGTCGAGCCCATATGGAAGCTGATTCTATAGAATACAGTTAATGAAGTCCCGCACCCCTCTACAATAAAGCACTTATCCTGCTTTTAACTAGTTGCAATACTTTAGATCGTCAAATTTTTGCCGTTATAACCACTGTCGGATCAATAGAAAATCTGAGTTAGGCAAATAAACAGTCTTAATATGAAGAGAAGAATACTGAAAAGCACCATTGTAGATTCATGCTGTACAGCTTTTTCTTATCAATGCCTTGGGCGCCTGAAGCGAACGCAGTGACAAATCAAGAATCGAGGAGGGGTTGAGTCATGAATTTAAATATGGGGGGTCAAAGATTTGAGGACGTTAAGATACCTCTTATATGGGGTAAGCGAGCAATCTTAGAAGACAACACAGGCCTCATTTCAATTATATTACTTGATGGCACTAAAGCAGTTTTGGAGGTTTTGGGAAATGAGCCCGCTCCAAACATACAATATGAAGTTATAGAGGATGGCTTTAAAGTAATTCATAATGGACAGGAGCTCTATAGCTTTGATAAGGAGAGACGTGTCATTAAAGGACTTTCACAAAAACTTCCTGAATGCGAAATCCAAAGTGGCGGTATTCGAATAGGAAGCAATATACTTTCTAGAAAAAAGGCTACTGGATTCGGTGTGGGTGTTGCGGTATATGAACAAAGAATTGTAATGGGAAATAGCCTTCCTGAGGGGCTAGCAAGGCTAGTTGTTTGAGAAATAAAATAGCCAGACATTTCTACCTAACCAGTTGTTTTTGCTGTCAGTGTTGAGGGCTCGAGTCTCTAATATAGAGATTACGAAATTTATCAGGAAATTTAGCAAGCATAGAAATCAAACATTTGTGATGTTTGCCAAATGAAAGCTTTTATCCTTATATTACTGATCTCAGTCGCCTTACAGGTACATGCTCAAGATGGGGGCGGCGGACAAGAGCGTTCAGAAAAATTTCGTCTCGAGAAATTGGAAAAGGGGGTTTGCGAATTGGGAGCTGAGCGAGAACGAGCGCGGGCTGCAAAGCAAGAGGCTAAGACTAATACTCTAATCGAGCGCAATATCTGTGATAGCAATGACAGAACGAGGCTAGATCTTTTAGAAAGTCACCGTCTCGAAAAATTGGAAAAGGCGGTTTCCGAATTGGGAGCTGAGCGAGAACGAGCGCGGGCTGCAAAGCAAGAGGCTAACCAAGAAGTAAAAATACAGCGGTACTAAGCTAAGAAAGTAGCACAGAAATTACCCCCAGCGTAAATTCAATAATTCAAGATTCATCATCAATTATACTTTCCCAAACTATTTTCAGACTTGCAGTCATATTAAGCCGCTTTGGATTCTAATTCTTCCCAAAGATCTTGAGCTTTTCTGTTATTAAATTTCATTTTTATTCGTGCAAATTTTACGAGCGGGACGTTTCCAGATGGTCTGATTGGATTGATGGCCATTTCTACGATAGCCATATGATCATAATCAACCGCTGGGGCCTTATCATCATGCGGTTCTTTTTTTAACATAGTTCCTACTAAAATTCTAAATATCTTTTCTTCAGCATAGCCAATTTGCTGCTCACCATTACCCTCCCAACGAGAAACCGTTTCAGGCCTGATGCCCATTATTTTGGCAAAGTCTTTTGAAGATAATTTAATTGATTTGCGAAGAAATTTAATTTCAGGTCCGTTCAGTTTAGTAGGAAGCATAATACGAGCGACTGCAGCGGCCGCAATCAGTCCTTGGACATCGGGGATAGTAATCGCTTCTTCTTTGCATAGGTAGCAAGCCGTCTTAATTACGCAACCATTGACTCCAATAGGCACGCCAAAGAGATTTTCTACATGATAAGGCAGCGTATACGTCTTTACCTGTGTGGAGTTGCATTTATTGCAAATACCTAATTTTGTTTCCAGGTTCAGATTTCCCTCCTTGGTAATTGTAATTTGTGGGCTTTAAATTATTACTGTTTTGCAAATACGGAAATAACTAAAATCATGTGATTTGCCTTTAATAGTTCAAGTACAATGTTTCTCAAACGGGCCTCCGTCGTTACTCCTTGTACAGTGTATCTTATGTTGTCGCCGGCACCTTCAGTGCTAAGCATCTCTCGCATATTGAGAACTATGTCATGCTAGACTGCTTGATTATTCATCATCTAATTCAGTTATTATAAAAATAAACATTCAAGAAATCATTCTGTTATATGCAAGTTACTATATAACATGACTAATAATCAACCACAAACTAAAATGAAATTTAGAATGTAAGCTAGTTTTATCAACCAAATTCCTGGAGGCGAAACTCGATCGTTTGGTTTGACCTAAAGTGGGTATTCACCAATAAGTAACCTATAAATCGTTCAGTATGTAGTATATTTGGAAATATAGATTTTACATACAAAACTAGAAAACTAACAAAGAAGTTGGGTTGATAGGAAGAATCCAGTATGAGTGAATACAAATTTAAAGTAGGACAGAAGGTTAAAGTTCTTTCTGCAATTACACCAAGCTTACAAGGACGAATAGAAGAAGAGCCAAAATATATTCAAAAAGAGGGAGAGTTCGAGTACCTTATCTGCACAGAAAAACATATCACACTGGGAAACTTAGGAAATATGAGTTTTTTTGAATCTGAACTGGTTGAAATTGAGGACCAAACCACTTAGTTTCTTTTCAGCTAATAGCAGACATTAATCAGGCCATGGCCTTTTGCTAGTTATATGTATCTGAGTGTTCCATCAGTGGCCCATGACAAAGTCATTTTAGGGAGTACGCCCAGTCTGGAACTAACTCGTCTCCCTATCAATGCAGTATCCTCCCTTTCATTCCTTAAATTTTGACAAGAAAGATTTTCATTAAGGAAACTGCTGGATAACAAGTTCGAACCCAAAGTAAATTTTCAAGAGATCAACACATTCATAAAAATACTTTTTCTGCCGTTATATTAGAATGAAGAAGGATGTAAGGTCTTGCATTATATAATCAAGTATTAAAGGTCCGACATTAATGTTGCTAAAAAAGCATAAAAATAAAAGTACCAAACTCATCCGTAGGCAATCAAAAGCTTTCACTATAATTGAGTTGATGATAGCCGTTGCCATTTTGGGGGTGTCAGCAGCTATCGCTATTCCTATCTATACTCAATACAAGGTCAAGCTTAATACTGCAATAGCCGTTAAAGATATTGTGAATATCCAGGTAGCGGTAGAAAGCTATTATCAAGCGAAGGACATTTTTCCAAATTCTCTTACTAATGTAAATATGAACCTGCTACTCGATCCTTGGGGCGCTCCTTATGAGTACCTTAATCTTGACGGGGCGCCAATCGGACAAGTGCGTAAGGATCAGGCATTGGTGCCGATCAATAGTGATTACGATCTCTATAGCAAGGGTCCCGATGGCGCAAGTGTAGCACCGCTAACAGCAGCATGGCGAGCCGGGATGACATTGTACGGGGAAATAATGGCAGCTTTATTGGAGTAGCCGCCGATTACTAGTCAGGTGTGCACGGGCGTTGAAAATCATAAAACCGAAAATTGAAGAAAAATTTATGCGAGGTACGGTCGCAAAACGCATATTTTTTCTTTTTATCGTCGCTGCTTTTTTGCCCGCCTTAGCTTTGGCGGTCCTTTCTTATAGTCAAGTACGTGATGTGCTCTTAGAGCAATCCCACGAACGTCTAGCTCATACCGCTCGGACTTATGCTTTATCCGTATATGAAAGGATGTTGTTGGCTGATAACAGCCTTAAACAGATGGCGTTTAATGCATACGGTGGCGTATTACCTACAACTTCAAGTTTGCAATTCCTCCAGCAGACATTCATAAATTTGACTATCGTCGGGCCTGGGGCCCAACCATTTCCGATAATAGGAAAAAAGCGTGTCTGGCCAGACATAAGCAAGGGCGAGCGTACTTTTTTAGCAAAGGGAAACTCAATATTGTTTGTAAAAGCAAACAAAGCTGCTAGGCCTAGTATATTTCTACTCAAAATGATTGATGCAGGCCAGCCGGAAAATTATGCTTTGATGGGAGAGTTAAACCCTTCTCGACTCTGGGGGACATAAAGATAGCTTTCCTTACATGACTGATTTTTGTGCCCTCAGTAGTGACCGCGTCCTATTGTTTTGTTCAAAGCCATATTTTCAAAACGATCTCGTTGACTTTATAAAAAAGGGCTCTATTCTCTCAGCAAAAAACCAAGCATCGTCGGTAGATGAGGTCAGCACCATGAGTCTACGACAGCTCTTTTTGAAGCCCAAGTTTTATGCGAGCCATTGGGACGTGATTGCAATCCAGCCAGTCTTCATGGCGTTAATACCAGTCACAAATTTCAGTCAAATACTTGTTGGCGTAATTGTGCTTACTTTATTGCTGGTTGCACTATTAAGTATCAGTCAGATTCGTCGCACGATGGGACCACTGGAGAAATTGATCAAAGGCACACGAAACCTTGCCAATGAAGATTTTGAACATAGAGTGATCGTATCAAGCCAGGATGAGTTTGGTGAACTGGCAGGGTCCTTCAACGAAATGGCTGGACGTCTGGGGTAGGCAGCATGGTGCTTTCAAAGTTCTTTCCAGTATTGATCAGGCAATCCTGACGAGAAGGGATATCGACCCTGTTATTAATATTGTAATTAAACGTATTCAGCAGATGAATTCTGCTGAGCCAGCCGGCGTTACCATCCTAGAAACAAGCGAGATTGGCAAGGCAAAAGCTTACACCTTTGATAACGAGGAGGTTGTCGCCTTAAGAATGACTCGTGTTTCTTTAACAAATCAGGACATACAAGAAATTGTTGAAAATCCAAAAGGGATTTGGTTCGCAAGTACGGATAAATTTACGGTCCTATTTTCCAAGCTTAATGAGTAAGTCTGTTCGCAAAGAAGGTTTAAATATTTTTGCGCTACCTATTTTCTATAACGGCGACTTATATGCTGTCATATGGATGCAATTTTCAAATAAGGAATTGGCAAAAGATATACTGCCGCATCTGCGAGAACTGGGTGATCGTGTGGGGGTTGCTCTGTCGGCGGCAGAGCGGGATGAACAATTGATTTACCAGGCTCGTCATGATGATCTGACTGGTTTGCCTAATCGATTTCTTTTCAAGGAAAGGTTGTTACAGGAGATTGCTTTTGCCCAGCGTCAAAATTCCAGTCTGGCATTATTTTTTATAGACCTAGATCGTTTCAAGACTGTCAATGACAGCTTTGGGCATTCGGCGGGCGATGAATTGCTGGTAGAAGCAGGGAAGCGCATACGTAAATGTGTCAGAAAGAGTGATTTGGTTAGTCGTCTTGGGGGCGATGAATTTGCTGTTATTTTAACGGGAATTAAAGGTATCAGCAGGGTCACGCCAATTGTCGAGAATCTTATCCAGGCATTCTCGAAACCTTTTCTTATTGAGCAACAACAAAGCCACATTAGTGCCAGTATCGGTATTGCCATTTATCCAGCTGATGGAAACGACGCTGAAGACTTGTTGAAAAAGGCTGATACAGCTATGTATCGAGCAAAGGATGAAGGACGTAATCGCTTTGTCTATTTTGAGGAGCAAATGAATAGCGAGGCAATTGCACGCACAACTTTAGAGCGGGAGTTGCGCCAGGCATTATCGCTCGATCAATTTATTTTACATTATCAACCGCAACTGGATTTACGTACGGGAAAAATCTGTGGAGCCGAATCACTTATACGCTGGAATCATCCAGTCAAAGGCTTTATTTCACCCGCTGTATTTATACCTGTGGCCGAGGAGATTGGGTTGATTGAGGAAATTGGAAAAAAGGCGATATATGATGCCTGTATGCAATATTCTGCGTGGAAGAAAGCAGGATTTTCGCTACCTAGATTAGCTGTCAATGTTTCAGGTTACCAGTTTCACAATAGTGAATTTGTTCAGATGGTGAAAAAAATACTCGGTATGACAGCAGTTCCAGCTAGCGTGCTTGAGTTTGAAGTTACCGAAAGTCTTTTTGTAGATAAAAACACGGGCACCGTATCTATGCTAGATCAGTTGCGTCAAATGGGTATTTTGATTGCGATTGATGATTTTGGTACTGGATATTCATCTATGGCTTCTCTGAAACAATTACCGGTAGACATACTGAAAATTGACAAGGCGTTCGTTGACGAGATAGAAAATGACGAACAATCACGCCTCATTGCTCGGGCTATTATTTCGCTTTCGCATATATTAGGTAAAATCGTAATTGCAGAAGGAGTAGAAACAGTCGGCCAGTTGGATCTCTTACGTGAGTGGGAGTGCGACACTATTCAGGGGTACTATTTCAGTCGTCCATTAACGCCAGAAAAATTTATTGAATTTGCACAAGAACAAGGTTGCTGTACATATGAAATGACTGAAAAGTCGCTTCGACAGGCGAGTTAAAGATGGTAGGAACATTTTGAGAAAAATAAATAGAAAGCATATCAAACAAATGCTGAAAGCAACTCGACTAATGCAATAGCTCCTGAAGCCCAGTAGTTAATGTGACAGAATCCTCTCCTGCTTCATTTTTGGCAAATTCCACATGTTGTAACGAATGTCCACTTTTGGTACTAAGCGGACATTTAAAGACAATTTCTAGCCTCAAGGTATCTTTCGGTTATCCGTTATACAGTTATTAATCTTGTACATTGATGACCACCAATTTGGTAGTCACTATTACTGAGTTTTGGAGAAAAGATGAAGCCCTATTTAATCTTATCTTGTTTATTGTTAAGTGCTTGCGTAGCCACACCACCGTGGACCCAGGGCGGACATATCTACGAGGATCATCATCATGCTAAAAAGCATTATAAAAAACATTATAAAGGCCATTGTCCTCCTGGCTTGGCCAAGAAGCATAATGGCTGCATGCCTCCGGGGCAGGCGAAGAAATGGAGAAGAGGTTATCCATTGGCAAGGGGTGTGATTTATTACGATTTGTCTCCCAGAATGGTTAGACAGTTGGGAAGGCCCCCGGCTGGACACCGTTATGTACGCGTTGCTCAGGACATTCTATTGATTGCAGTTGGAACAAGTATGGTTGTCGATGCAGTCTACGATCTAAACCATATGTAGCCCTTTAAATATTAAACTGCAGTAGGTGCTACTAAAGGCGCATTAAAAGGTAGTAGGTAAAAATGAACTGTTGGATATTAATTTTTGCGAAGGAAATTGCAGGTAATCACCTTTATATGTTTCATCTGCTTCAATTTTGACTCATTCATCAGGTGACTCCCAACAAAGTTACCAAACTCATAAAATGACTGACTTTCGACTAGTTTGTGCGGGGAGCAACCGCAGGTTTTAGGATTACTCAACAGTTCCTTTAAGCATCACCGGGAGGTTTTATTAGCTAATTGAATTTACATCGCAGGTGGTGTAGATCCTTTCTCATTGAGGAGCGCCTGCTCAGTAATTTCTTTACAGAGATGCACGACTTTCGCATACACTTCTTGGTATTCTGGGTTTCTGTCTACAAGGGGCTTAACTTCTTTGACGCGCTCGGATAATAGCTCATGAAGAAAGTAGATATCTCTCTCGTCTAATAGTTCGCCGCGGCCAACTCTCTTCTTAATTTCAAGGACTTTTGGAAGCGTCTGCTTCGTGAACCGATCCAAAAGTGCCGTCATGGTCCCTAGGTCTTTCGAATTATCATTCATGTTCTTCTCGCAATAATGGTTCTAAAAAGATCACTTTGCAGTCCTAGCTGGAACAGCCGCTGTGGATTGGTGCTGTTGAGAGGAGCCGAACTTCTGACCTACAGATTACGAATCATTAGTTATCTATATTCTACAACACGTAGCAACAATCTAAAGCAATTCAATCAATGTGGCCTGCTGACAGAAATGAAATTGATGCTCCTGGGATCAAGAGCACGTGGGTAACCCTGCATAGCAAGACCTTCGTCATTGATCGTGAAATAGTATACATAGGTTTGCTGAATATGGACCCGCGTTCATTCCGTATCAACAGCGAACTGGGCTGGTGATTCATGACAGGAAACTCGCCGGCCAGATCGTGGACATACTGGAAAATAACATGGCGCAGGAGAATTCCTTGCATGTAGAGCTTGACGAGGAAGAGCAGCTAAGCTGGGAGTCGGCTTCCGGGAAAACCTCGTTGCAACCTGCCCGGCACTTTGGGCGGCGCATTGCAGATTTTTTTAAAGCTTGCTCTCGATTAAAGAGCAGTTGTGAGTTCCGAGAATTCTGGGGACAGTATACTTAATTCAATGGATAGTTATATTATTTTTTATAAATTAAATTAAGTATACTGTCCCCAGAATACCCAAATCATGAGTTAATCTTATGTCTGACAATTCGCGTCTTTATTTTGCGCCCTGGGAACGCTCCTTCCAACAGATTGCCACGCCTTTCGAGGAATTTCTGCACCGGCAAACCACCGCTGGTGTGCTGCTGATCTCCTGTGCCATTATCGCGCTGATCATTGCCAACTCACCCTTACTGGATGCCTACGACCGACTGCTGCATATGCAAATCGGCCTCACGGTAGGCGGCTGGTCCATACAGCACAGCGTACATCACTGGATCAACGATGGCCTGATGGCCATTTTCTTTTTTGTCGTTGGCATGGAAATCAAGCGCGAGGTGCTCGTCGGCGAGTTATCCAGTCTCAAGAGCGCCTCGCTGCCTGTCATCGCGGCTATCGGTGGTATCATAGTCCCCGCGGTCCTTTACTGGCTGGTCAACCAGGGCGGCGAAGGCGCGCGTGGCTGGGGCATCCCCATGGCAACCGACATCGCCTTCGCGGTGGGTGTCATTGCGCTGTTGGGAAGCCGGGTGCCCAAGTCCCTGGTCATTTTCCTGGTCGCACTAGCGATTGTGGATGATCTGTGCGCGGTATTGATCATCGCCCTCTTCTATACCGATACCATTCAAAACGGCTATCTACTGGCCGCAGCTGGTGCCACAACCCTGCTGATCATACTGAACCTGCTTGGTATCCGCCGGATACTCCCTTATTTCGTACTCGCCGTCTTTTTGTGGATTGCCATGGAAGGATCCGGTGTGCACGCAACCATTGCCGGTATTATCGGTGCCTGGACCGTACCTGCCTATGCCCGGTACGAGCCGGCAAAAATGGGCAAGGTGATCCGCGAGATTGTTGACAAATATGATCAGAGCTACCAGCCGGACACGGCCATCATCAACAATCCACAGCAATCGGCGCAGGTATGGAAAATCAGTCACGCCATGGAACTAGGCATATCGCCCTTGCAGCGCCTCGAAAGCGCCTTTCATATACCCTCGACTTACCTCGTCATCCCGTTGTTTGCGCTGGCCAATGCCGCCATCCCGCTGGATGGTGCTTCCATCGCACAGGCAATGAACCATCCCATTGCCATAGGCATTGCCGTCGGATTGGTGTTCGGAAAAATCATTGGTATCGCCGGCAGTGCGCTGCTCGCTCGGGCCATCGGTATTGGCGAACTCCCAACAGGCACCACACCCATGCACATCATTGGCGCCGGCATACTCGGCGGCATCGGGTTCACTATGTCGATTTTCATCGCCGAACTGGCATTCACCTGGGACGGCAGCCTAGTTGTCATCGCAAAAATGGGGGTGCTGTTTGCTTCGCTGATTGCCAGCGTTGGCGGCTACCTGTGGCTGCGATGGGTCAGTGACCAGCATTAACAGCAAGTCATCAGAAGGAATGGGTGCCACGCTGGTCGCGTTCAGGATTATCCATTTTATACACGGTATTCCAGGTTGCGTACAATTAACCAATAACGTGGACTTTAGGGGAGCGCGTTTAGCCTTACAGTCACATGGAGCTCGATAACGGTATTTTGCAACTCGATGTTTCTCTCTCGGTGACTCTAGGGCACCGTTGTACTATTTGTCGGTAAACACATCAATGATGCCGTCAGTTTTCTCAGGGAATTCAGCATTCCGGAGCCGGTCACCGGCGGGTTGATATTCGCCCTGCTGATCGTGCTGTTGTATTTTCATGGGACAATTTTTGGGGCAACATCTAAACATGTAAAAGCACAGAGTATTTGTTAATATGCCTTCCAGCTTGTTATTCGATTCCCTCCGCCTTTTAGAAAAAATCGAACGTCTGCTTTGTGCCAAAAGCAGATATTCAGAAAATCAATTATGGCTTTAATATTCTATCTATTAAATAGGAGTACTTATGATGAAGAAAGATTGGTTAGAATTTGCCGCAAAGCGCCCTAAAATCTTTAGATTTTCATTTTATGCCGAATCGCCCACGCAAAGATGCGATCACCTAGCAACCATCTGGCTATAACGGCCGTTTTGGAATCAACTGGTAGCGCATGCCGTATGGGAGGGGTTGATGTTGTGACTGCATGGAGTACTGCATTTGCGATAATTTCTGGACCCGGTGCTTTGGGTTCGCCAGCCAGAAGGTGGTGAAGACCAGCAAGAAGTTTCTGATAAACGGGCGGATGCGAAACAGTACTGAGTAATTTAAACTCCTTTGCGACAAATTCAGTATTGATCAGGCCAGGTGCAATAACCACAACTTTGATTCCAAACTTCAGTACTTCTCCACGCAGGGATTCAGACAGCGCCTCTATGGCATACTTGGAGGCAGCATACCAACCGAAACCCGGAATTGCCATTCTGCCCAGAGCCGAGGCGATATTGACAATGCTCCCTGACTTCTGTTCCCGCATATGCGGCAATACTGCCTGCATGAAGCGCGCATAACCGAACACGTTGACATCGAACTGATGGCGGGCGGCTTCCATTGAAACGCACTCAATCGCACCTAACTGGCCGAAAGCCGCATTGTTCACTAGCACGTCAATCCGGCCCTTGGTTGATATGACGTGATCCACTGAAGCCCGTATGGCTTCTGCATCGGTAACATCCAGACAGACTGGCTCAATATGATCGGAACGCATCTGTTCAAGCCTGTCCATGCGTCGCGCCATGGCAAAAACGAAATAGTTGTTCCTGGCAAGAAGTTCAGTCGTAGCTTTGCCGATACCGCTGGATGCTCCGGTAACCAATGCAACTCTCTGAGTCATAATTTTGTCCTCTCGATGATTGGTATTCGTTTCTCTTTCAACAGATGTCCGTCGCTCTAAGCAAAGCAATGGCTAAGAATAGAAGAAGGTAAAACGATCATCTCCATGGGGCGGGAATCACACTAGAGACTACAACCAATACCACAAGCTCTATAGGTGTTATCAGTTTCAATTTACCAACAAACCTATCATGCTTGGAGTCTACAGCAATGTGACTTATCACCCTTCTTACTAGTTATTTATCTACAAGTGTTCCGTGATTAAATTATGTCAGGGCTAGCGGGGATACACCTAGTCTTAGATTAACCTACTCCCCATCAACGTAGTACCTGTCCCCCTTCCTTCTCCTAATTTTGGCGCAAAAAGATTTTTCCAGAAAAAACTGCAAACGCCTGTTGTCGACCCAAGCTAATAATCACGTATCTTCATGGTATAATTCAGTTTCCAAACGCAAAGTCTCTATAAGAATGCGTGAATAGTATACCTATTCTACATTTAATAATTAGCCACAACCGCATTGGTAACAAGTAGAAATATCGATACAACGCATAAACAAAACTAAGGGGAAGAATGATGATACTATCAAAAAACACGTATGGTTCACTTCTCTGCTGCTTGGAATGGTCGCGGCGGTAATGTTAGCTACCCCCGCACAAGCTGGCAAATCAAGAGAAGCTTTGGAATTAGAACGTCAGGTAAGGGTTGCTATGACAAAACTTTATGCTGACAACGGGGCGGCCAGACATCTTAAGACAAAAGCTAAAGCGATTCTGACGTTTCCTAGTGTGGTAAAAGTTGGTTTTCTGGGTGGGATCCAGGTTGGTACTGGAGTACTTATGGATTTAGAGGGGAAAACGCTTGGTTACTACAATACCACCGCGGCATCCTTTGGTTATCAGGCGGGTATCAAGGGATTTAATTACACGTTATTCTTAATGAATAATAAAGCAATAAATCGTCTCACCTCGGCCGGAGGATTGGCATTGGGTGTGGGGCCAAGTCTCGTCGTTACAGACAAAAGTTTTGCCACGGGTTTCACAACGACTACACTGGATAAAGATATTTATGCTTTTATCTATGATTCGAAAGGGGCCTTTGGTGGTGCGGGTATCGAGGGCACGAAGATTACCAAAATCAAAGCACCAGTAGCAGACTAAGTCACCAGACAAAACATTTTCTACAACTAGTAATCTTAACCCGGCTCCTAAGCCGGGTTTTTTATGTGTGTTTTCACGACCACTTTTGGTACCAAGGTGACATTTAAAATTTGACACGAGTAACAGGATTAGTTACACACATCAGCTAACCAATCAGACTATCTATCCGTTCCACGTCGATATGTTTTAGCAAATAAAGATCAACAACTCTGGAGGGAGAGCGAGATGCTCAAATAATCCACGGACGACTCCTTAGTCTGTTATCAGAATTCGGCAACGTTCGTTAACGATCGGTGATGTATTTTCATTGCCTACGCCATTAGTTAGAATAGCAAGAACACGATCGTCAGTTTCATAGGCTACGTGTGCTTCAAGTGGATTGGCCATATCTATACCAAATGCATCAATATTGTGAAAAATTCTGTAACTCAGATAGTTCGGCACCATTTCACGCGTCTTTTCTGACAAGTTTTAAAGCGGCGGCGAAAAAACAATCCGTCCCATGCACACTTGGCAATAATTGGAGGAATTTCCCTGTATCAAGTGGGATCTTTTGTTGCGCAAATATTTCGGCACAATTTAGTAACGTGAACTGAGTATGACTGGTGAGAAAGCCCTCAATGATTTCTTGATTTTCCTCTGGCAAAAAACTACAAGTAGCATAAACCAATCTTCCGTCTGGCTTGAGTAGGTTTGCTGACGACGAGAGAATTGCAGCTTGCTTGCATTTAGCTCTCTCAATGCTCTGTGGTGATTGACGAAACTTCAAATCCGGATTACGACGTAGCGTTCCTAACCCGCTACATGGCGCATCCACCAAAACTCGGTCAATTTTTCCTGTCAGACGCTTTACCTTGATATCGTTTTCGTTACTGATCCACCGTGGATACAGATTGGATAAACCAGAACGCTTGAGGCGTGGTTTCAAATTGTTTAATCGCTTCTCAGAAACATCAAATGCGTAGATACGCCCTTTCGAGGACATCAACGCACCCATCATTAGTGTTTTACCGCCAGCACCAGCACAAAAATCTACCACTATGTCCCCTCGCTTGGGTTCTAGCAAATAACCTAAAAGCTGACTACCCTCGTCCTGTACTTCGATCTTACCAGCGAAAAACAAGTCATGCTGGCTAATAGTTGAATTTCTAGCAACGCGGATACCGATTGGGGAGTAAGGAGTGATTTGTGCTTCAATGCCATCTTTACTCAATGTTGCAAGCACTTCATCGCGTTTTGCAATCAACGTATTTACACGTAAGTCAAGAGAAGCGGGTTGTTGTAGCGAAAATCCGAAAGTAAGAATATCCGCATCCAGCATAAATCCCCTCATTTTTTCCACCAGCCACTCAGGAAATTCTGATTGAACGGCTAGTGATTGCGATTTCAGCCTCTCCGCTTTGATTTTTACAAGCCACTTTGCTTCAGCCTCACTGACAAATGGCATTAACTCTCGCATATTCATACCTCGAAATTTTACAAGGTACGCGAGAAGCAACGGACGTGGTGTAGTGGTGCCGACGATATACTCAAGGGAAAAAAAATGCCGTAGAATACCAAAAACAGTTTCTGTTATGAATGCCCGATCGTTCACGCCAAGTTTAGAATTATCACGAAAAAAATGCCTCAGCACACTATCGGCAGGGTGCGCGAACCGCCGCACTACACGTAATGCCGCAATGGCCATATCCAGCTGGTTAAGGGTAAGGCGCATCTATTGTAAATCCTTGCAATAAAAAATATGAACAACAAGAAAATATTAGGGCTTCATTTGTGTAATTCTGGTGAATATAGAACTGAGTTTTCAGATTCCGCGTAGCTCATTTCAGCATGACTTCCAGAGAGTCTTAGTCGACCTTCCATGAATAAACGCACGGCCTCAGGAAATATACGATGCTCCTGCTGCAATACTCGTGCCGCAAGGGTTTTATTAGTATCACCTGGCAACACTCGAACTGCTGCTTGAATAATAATTGGACCGTGGTCCATTTTCGACGTGACAAAATGTACTGTACAACCATGTATTCTCACCCCCTTCTCTAATGCTTGTTTGTGAGCTCCAAGACCAGGGAAAGCAGGCAATAGCGAAGGATGTATGTTCATTAGCCTACCTTTATACTGATTAACAAAATCGTCTCCCAACACGCGCATGAAACCAGCTAACGCCACAAGAGACGGATGGTAAAAGTCAATTTTTTGCGCTAGTGCAACTTCAAACGCTTTGCGGTCAGGGTATGTCCGATGGTCTACTATGCACGTCTCGATATCGTACATTTTAGCTATCTCCAGTCCGGCTGCTTCAGGATTATTACTGATAACAGCAGCTACCCTGACTGAAAGCTTTGCTTCGAGCAAAGCTTTCATATTGCTACCACGACCGGAAATAAGAATGACAAGGGATTTCATTATGGTTGTTGTATGAAAGACACGACTCAATGCTGATTACTCGACCATAGTTCGCGCTTCACCTTTCCCACATTGTTGAATTGTACCAATACGCCACACAATCTCTCCTGCGGAACGCAATACCTCCATCGCGGCTTCGACATGCTTATTCGAGATTATTAACACCATTCCAATACCACAATTGAATACGCGATACATTTCATGATCAGTAATTTTGCCTTGCTGTTGTAACCAGTGAAACAAAGGAGGCACATCCCATGCGCTCTTTTGCAATACAGCAGTAACGCCCTCAGGCAGGGTGCGTGGAATATTTTCTACCAATCCCCCGCCTGTTATGTGTGCCATGCCTTTTATTGGCAAATGCTTCTGCAGCTCAAGCAAAGGTTTTACGTAAATACGAGTTGGCGTCATGATTACGTCCATCATCGTCCTACCATTAAAGTTAACAGATAAATCCGTGCGGTTCTCTTCAAGGATCTTGCGAATCAAAGAGTAGCCGTTTGAATGTGCGCCACTGGAAGCGAGCCCAAGCACCACATCACCTTCCATAATGGATAAGCCGTTTATGATACGATCTTTCTCAACCACACCTACAGCGAAACCTGCGAGGTCGTATTCATTCTCCAAGTACATGCCTGGCATTTCTGCTGTTTCGCCGCCAATTAGGGCACATCCTGCTTGTTCGCATCCTACAGCGATCCCCCTGACTACGCGCGTAGCAGTATCAACATCCAGTTTGCCGCATGCAAAATAGTCCAGAAAGAAAAGTGGCTCTGCTCCCTGTACCAAAATGTCGTTAACGCTCATTGCTACCAGGTCTATGCCAATACAATCGTGCTTCTCTAATTTAAATGCAAGCTTCAATTTAGTACCCACACCATCGGTGCTCGACACTAGTACCGGATTTTGGTAATTTTTGGAGATCTCAAATAGCGCACCAAAGCCACCGATCCCGGTAAGCACTTCAGAACGCATAGTGCGCTTGGCATAGGGCTTGATGTTTTCCACCAAACGATTGCCCGCGTCTATGTCAACACCTGCTTTATAGTAGGACATTTGGATCGACCCCAAATTTCCTTGATTAGATGAAGTCAAGTTGAGTTCTCGCCTTGTTACAGTTAGAGTTCAATTTTTAGCAACTATAATTTTACCGTAAATGGACCACAAACACCCCCGCGATTTACATAACCTATGGTGGCTAGCATTAGCCTCTATCATAGGTGTATTGATTTATCTGCTAAGCTCGATCCTCACACCATTCCTTCTGGCGGGAACCATCGCCTATATTTTTAGTCCCCTGGTAACCAGAATAACCATATGGAAAATTTCACGTACTCTCGGCACGATACTAGTAATGACACTGTTGCTAAGCGTATTTACGGTATTTATTCTTATTATGGTGCCCCTATTCGAGAGAGAAATTTCCCGGTTAATCGAGAAAGTGCCAGCCTATCTTGAAGCAGTTAGAAACAGCCTAATTCCTTGGTTAGAAACGCAATTTGGCATTAGCGTACAATTGGATATTACTCTACTCAAACAAACGTTGACACAGAACTGGCAAAGCGCGGGTGGGATTGTTGCCAAGTTAGTAACATTGTCCGCCAGCGGTGGCGCAGCGGCAATGGGATTTCTCTTAAATCTTGTGTTGGTGCCGGTGGTGCTATTTTATTTACTACGCGACTGGACACAATTGGTAGGATTTGTCGACGAAATAATTCCACGCCATTGGTATAAACAAGTTAACGTGCTCGCACGTGAGATTGATCAAGTATTGGCTGAATTTTTGCGCGGACAACTTTCAGTGATGTTATTAATGAGCATCTATTACGTAATGGGGTTGTGGCTTGTAGGGCTGGAATTTGCTTTGGAAATTGGGGTGATAGCCGGATTCCTAGTATTTGTTCCTTATCTCGGCATGGCCATCGCTTTTATACTGGCGACCTTGGTGGCGCTGATGCAATTCCAAGGATGGAGCGACTTGATCCCAATTTGGATTGTACTTGTTGTTGGACAGTTACTAGAAAACATGGTGGTGGTACCTTGGCTAGTTGGTAACCGCATCGGCTTGCATCCAGTAATGGTGATTTTTGCGTTGCTAGCCTTCGCCCAGTTGTTCGGGCTTGTTGGTTTATTGCTGGCGTTACCCGCGAGTGCTGTACTACTGGTTTGGTTGCGCCATGTACGCAAGCAATATTTGGAAAGCACTCTCTACAATTTGTAAATGAAGCAACTGCTGCTAGACATCGCCCCTCCCTCTCCGCCCACACTGGATAATTTTGTGCCGGGACGCAACTTAGAGCTGTTGCAAACTCTGGATAATATCCTTGGAGAGCGAGAGCAAGAACGTTTTGTTTACCTGTGGGGTGGAAAGGGATGCGGCAAAAGCCACTTATTACAGGCAGTAGTTGAAACCTACACACAAAACAAACTGGATGCGGCTTATATTAAGTGCGGTATCAAGCCTAACGTAAATGCAGAGTTTTCAGCAATTAGTGAGGTTGACTGTTTAACAGTAGATGATATTGATCATCTCAACGAGTCAACACAAATTGGCTTGTTTAATCTCTATAACCACATTCGAGATGAAGGTCATGCGCTTATGCTGGTATGTGGATCAGCTGCTCCAGCACAATTGAACTTGCGCAAGGACCTGGTTACACGTTTGGGATGGGGACTAGTTTATCAAGTTCATGAATTGTCTGACGAAGAAAAAACACAAGCTATGAAGAGCCATGCTGCTAGCCGGGGATTTGACTTACCCCAAGTTGTATGTGATTACTTGCTGCGGCATGGACAACGCGATTTACCTTCATTGATGGCCACACTCGACGCTCTTGACCTGTACTCACGTACGGATCAGCGCCAAATTACTATTCCGATGTTACGTGAATTGCTGCTTCCCACATCATGAATCTGGCCCTGTTTGATCTTGATAATACGCTTCTGATTAGTGACAGCGATTTCGAATGGGCACAATTTCTGATTGAACAACGGGTCCTCGACCGCGAGGTATATGAAGCACGTAACTTAGAATTCTATGAGCAATATAAGTCCGGAACCCTAGATATACATAAATTTTTGGACTTCCAGTTGAAGCCTTTATCACGCCATTCCCGTATTCAACTTGATGTTTGGCACAATGAATTCATGACAAAAAAAATCTTTCCGCTGATTGCGCCGGGAGCACATGAACTGATCAATAAACACATGCTAGGAGGTGATTTATGTGCCATTATCACGTCCACAAATCGATTTGTTACCGAACCGATCGCGCAAGCGCTAGGAATAAAAAACCTAATCGCGACCGAACCGGAACAGAAGAATGGCGAATTTACTGGCCAAGTTTTAGGAGCGCCTTGCTTTAGAGAAGGGAAAATAACGAGGTTAGAAAACTGGTTAGATGAGCGTAACCTGACTTGGCTCTCGTTCCTTGAAAGCTGGTTTTATAGTGACTCCCTAAATGATATACCATTGCTTAACAAAGTAACTCGCCCTGTAGCGGTGGATCCTGATACAACACTTAAAAGATATGCGAAAAAAAACAACTGGCCCATCATCAGTCTACGATAAAATTTCGGTTAACGGGCTGTCTTTATGATATTTTTCTATTTCAATACGTACCAAGGTATTTTAATTTTTACAAAACCGCGTGGCCCTCGCTAAAAATCCATTAACATTACTAATCATTTTTCTTCTGCTCGCTGTAGGAAGTTTATTTTTTGGATTATTGTTTGGCAGCGTAAATATTCCCACCTATAAAATAGCCCACATATTATTATTTCCAGAAAATGATGCTACTGCCCAGATAATTTGGCAACTTCGTTTACCACGGGTATTAGCATCATTTGCCTGCGGTGGCTTACTAGCACTTGCGGGAACATTGTTACAAGTGTTATTACGTAACCCGCTGGCAGATCCTTATATTCTCGGCGTATCTGGCGGTGCGGCAGTGGGTGCGCTTACCGCAATGCTGTTGGGGTGGGGGTTGGTGCTAACCAATTTAATATCTCTGGTAGGTGCGTTGATTGCAATTGCAGTTGTGTTTGGGTTGAGCTTTCGTACTGGCAACTGGAACCTCTATCGATTACTCCTAACGGGGGTAGTGCTATCTGCTGGTTGTACCGCACTAATTACCCTGCTACTGACTCTTGCGCCAGCCAATAATGTGAAAGGTATGTTATTTTGGTTGATGGGAGACGTCTCTCGTGCTGAAGAAATACTGCCCGCGTGGATTACCCTTTTGATTGTGGCAATTGTAAGTATGATCTTTTCCAGAAACCTTAATGTTCTGAGTCTTGGCCAGATGAAGGCAAAAACACTAGGTGTAGCAGTGCTACCATTACAAGTAGGAATTTACTTTTGCGCTTCGTTAGTAACCGTAGCAGCACTGATGTTAGCCGGTGCTATTGGCTTTGTTGGCCTTATTGTTCCACATGCCGTCCGTTTGCTAGGTGTTAACGACTATCGCTGGTTGTTGCCCCTGTCGATACTATTAGGAGGCTGTTTTCTCACATTGGCAGATACGCTGGCACGTACCCTGTGGGCACCCCAGCAGTTGCCAGTTGGGGTGTTGACGGCACTGCTGGGTGTACCCATGCTTTTATTGTTGCTGTCGAAAAAACGTTGATTGCATGCCTGAGAGTTTAATAGAGTAGAGTAGCTGTATTAGAAAAACTATTATTCTGTTCAGACCGTTGCATAGACTAACAATTTACAATTAATGCCAGTTTCAGATTTGAAGTAAAGCTAGGTGACAAAAAAACAAGTTTCACAGACAACATGGGATAGTACGAAAGGAACGAGCGATTAAACCAACAGAAAGTGTCTCTAATAAAATGAAATTGGAATTGACAACCTTCACATTACACTTGAAAAAAGTTTAGACGCAACAGGTTATGCGGCATAATTCTTTTTTTCCATTCTTGTAGTAATGAACCCTGCTCAGTTTTCAAGGTGGTTTTTCGCACCACTATCCATCTCACCTCAAGCTCGTGGCTGGTTGCAGAATCGAGGGTCTCTTACACGCCTCATTCAACTACGTTGCAGAGATTTTCGTGTTGAACCAGTCTTCCAATCACTTGCAACAGCATGTGAGGACGAGTTTGCTGTGTTAGGCTTACGTCCTAGGGAATTGGCACATGTTCGAGAAGTCTATCTGTACTGTGGCAAAACCCCCGTAGTGTTTGCTCACTCTGTTGTGGCAAGAAAAAACCTACGAGGAGCATGGTGTGGATTGAGTAAACTCGGTAACAAATCTCTAGGTACGATGCTGTTTACCAACCCAATTGTCAAGCGTACACCCCTGCAATTCAAAAAACTGAATTCGGGTCATCCGCTATTTCATCGAGCCTGCCAAGATTTACAACTAGCCCCTTTTAGTTTGTGGGCGCGTCGTTCCTTATTCAGCCTGCATGGTCAGCCCATACTAGTTACCGAAGTATTCCTTCCCTCCATCCTGGACTTAGTATTGTGATTATCTCAGAGCGCCTAGAGCATTATGAAAAGCTGATGCGTCTGGATAAACCCATTGGCATTCTGTTGCTACTATGGCCTACTCTATGGGGTCTGTGGCTTGCTGCAGATGGCATGCCTAACTTGGCCATCGTGTGGGTGTTCGTTCTAGGTACGGTACTTATGCGCTCTGCTGGCTGCGTGATAAACGACTATGCAGATCGCAATTTCGATCCACATGTTGAACGCACCAAGGATCGACCGCTAGCAACCGGAGTGGTGAGCACCAAAGAAGCGTTACTTTTAGCAGCAGGTCTGGGTTTCTGTGCATTTCTCCTAATTCTTAGTCTAAACCGCCTTACCATTGTATTGTCGGTATGTGCGTTGTTTCTTGCCGCGAGTTATCCGTTTACCAAACGCTTCTTTGTGATTCCCAGGCGTATCTCGGTATTGCTTTTAGCTTCGGCATCCCGATGGCATTCGCCGCACAAACTAATGAGCTGCCCATAGTCGTGTGGCTGTTAATGACAGCGAATCTATTCTGGGTAGTTGCCTACGATACTGAGTATGCAATGGTGGATAAAGCCGACGATCTCAAGATTGGTATTAAGACCTCTGCAATCAGTTTTGGGCGCCTTGATGTAGCTGGGACCATGCTGTGCCATATAATTTTTCTAGGCATCATGATTAGTGTGGGGCAAATCCAAAAACTGGGTGTTATATATTATGTCGGCCTTGGGGCTGCACTAGGCCTTATAATGTACCAGTACCACCTGATTCACGATCGAATGCCGGAACGCTGTTTTAAAGCTTTTCTTCATAATAACTGGGTAGGTGCAACTGTGTTTATCTGCATTGTGCTTGATTACCTCATAGAAACAACATTTTAAATACTCCACCAATGAAATATAAAGACCTACGTAGCTTTCTCGCACAACTAGAAAGTAAGGGCGAATTAAAACGCGTTACAACTGAGATTAGCCCATACTTGGAAATGACCGAAATCTGTGATCGGTTGTTAAAGACTGGTGGCCCTGCCATTTTATTTGAAAATCCCAAAGGACATAACATCCCTGTATTGGGAAATTTGTTCGGTACGTCTAGGCGTGTAGCAATGGGCATGGGACAGGAATCAGTTGAATCTCTTCGAAAAGTGGGCGAACTCCTAGCATATCTTAAGGAACCAGATCCACCCAAAGGTTTTAAAGATACATGGGACAAATTGCCAGTGC